>JGI994J12354_10003402_pt1 | contig 14908 bp, 18 predicted proteins | sample IntmicLarv3ML3BL_FD_12354 | JGI IMG/M metagenome (IMG submission 12354)
ACCCGGTCCCATCTCGAACCCGGAAGTAAAGTCCGCCTGCGTATCTGTCTGTACTGTACTGCGCAAGCGTACGGGAACACCGACACGCTGTCAGCCACTTTTCCACTCCTCCTTGTTGGTTCTGCCATTCGATTTTGTTTGGACTCCCCGATTTTTCATACCAAACGAGAAGTCTTATAGCGTATTCTGTCGATACATCCCTAATGGTTGCAGTGGAAACTGAAAAAAATACTCAGTTTGAGGAGTTATGTACACTAGTTGCACCTATAGCTAAAAAATACGATGTATATCGCATTTATTTATTTGGTTCCAGAGTTCGCGGTGAAGATCACGAAAGCAGTGATTATGATTTCTATGTTGTACTCGGAAGTACGAAGAATTTGATCAAAATATGCGGTCTGCTGAGGGAATTGGAAGAGGCGCTTGGAAAGAACGTCGACATTGTAACGGATGGAGCAAGGCTGACGGACGATTTCACGCAAGAGATATTACGTGAGAGAAGGTTGGTCTATGAATCGTGATGTTTCGAACATAGAATCGATACTTCAGTATTGTAATGATATTGAAGAATCGATTCAAATCTTTGGTATGGACGAGGAAGATTTTCTGAATAGTACACCGTTTCAGTATAGCTGTGCTTTTTCGTTGCTTCAGATAGGAGAAATTGTGAAAAGACTTTCTTCAGATCTAACTATTAAACATTCCAAGATCGAGTGGAGCAATATTGCAAGATTCAGAGATGTGTTGACACATAGTTATGGTAAAGTAGAGCTACCTGCAGTATGGAATGTAGTTGTCAACGATATTCCTCTGCTAAAAGAAGAATGCAAATCAATTCTCTTTGAATTAGGGCAAAAGTAATGTGCTTTGAAGAGATCATTAACAAATGGTTTTTTAATTCCATTCAGTAAAGTCGCCGACCCTGTGGATATCGCTAATGCTGTTTTTCCATTCAAAGATAACTGTTTTTGCGTTCCAGATCGGTGACGAGCAGGGGATTGTCCGCCTTCATTTTTTCTATGAACGGTATAGCTTGGTTAGGATCTGCGATCAATACATCAAGTTCTGACTGGGTGATGCCGACGATCTGCAGGAAATCAAGTCTCCCATGCACGGTGTCCACACCCTTTATCTCTGTGTCTTCCACAACGATAAGGCCGGTAAGTTCGGTGTCTGCACCGATCCTTATGGGATTCCCGCCTCCTGAAATGTATTGGAACGGTTCGATGAAACGATTGCTTGTATGTGTATAGCGGGCCAGATTCGAAAGCATGTCAATGGCCCACATACATTCTTCATCGGTCTTCACGGGAAGTTTTATCGTCATTTCGTACCCCCATCGGCTGTATTCTCCTCCGAATGCGTCCGCATTCGTGTACAGTTCCGACATTCCGAACGTGACGATGTGAACATATCCTTTTTCGGAACGATACAAACTGTAGCCGTCGAGATACTGGTCGCCGCCGAACATCGCACGGTTCGCCATGGTCGTGCCGTAATGATTCGGTTTTTGGTCTGAATAAACGGCTTTGAAACAATCCTCGATCGCGTCCCAGCCCGGTGCCCAGTCATCCTCTTCTTCGGCACGGCGGATATATTCTTCTTTCTCCATGTGATGTCTCCCTCATCAAGCCCTGTCGGGTTCGTATGGACCGAACTGTTGTATTCGGTAAAAAACTATCTTAGATCTCAACAACCTCCTTTGCATATTTATCCGATGCCAACGGAACTTTTCGGCATATAACTATTAAAACAACCTTACCTATCATTCTGCGATGATACTCATTAAACTGGGCGGAAGCGTGATCACCGACAAGACCCAGTATCGAACGTTCGAAAAGGAAAGGGTCGCCAGGCTATGCGATGAGATAAAACGTTCCGGAGAGGATACGATCGTCGTCCACGGCGCGGGTTCTTTCGGCCATGTTCTTGCCAAAGAGTATGAGCTGGACAAGGGGCTGCAGGATTTCAGGCAGGTTCCCGCAGTCGCAAAGGTGCAATACGATGTAAGAGAATTGAATTCGATGGTCATCAACGAGTTGCTTCTTGCGGGGATCCCCGCGTTCTCTGTTCCGCCGGGATCATGTTTCGTCATGAACAAAGGAAAATTGATAATGGGGGAGTCGGAAGTATTGAAAGCGGCGCCTCATATCGGGATAATGCCGGTCATGTTCGGGGATGTGGTGTTCGACCGCGCTACCGGATTCGGTATCTGTTCCGGAGATCAGATCATGGAAGTTCTTTGCGAAATGTACAACCCGAAAAAGATCGTTTTCGTGTCGGATATAGACGGATTGTTCGACAAGGACCCGAAACATAACGAGGACGCAAAACTCATTCCGTCCGTTACGCCCGAGATACTCAAAGGCGTGAACAGCGAAGGCCGGGCGGATGATGTGACGGGCGGAGTCCGTGCGAAAATGGAAGCAATGCTCAGGATAAGCACCAAAGACAGAGAATGTGTGCTGATAAACGGGACCGTACCCGGCAGACTGTATTCAACATTAAAAGGGGAGAAGGTTATCTCCACCACAGCCATAGGCGGATTGAAATGACACCTATCAAAGAAAGGAAAGCGGATCATATAAAGATCTGTTTGGAGGAAAGGATCGCTCCCGGATATTGTTACTGGGATGATATCAAATTCATTCACAACGCACTGCCGGAAGTGAACGCGGACGATATTGACATGACGGTGAACATTTTCGGGAAAAAATTGGATTTTCCCCTGATGGTCACCGCGATAACAGGTGGTTTCTCGGGAGCAAAAAAGATAAACGAGAATATTGCCAAAGCATGTTCCGAACTGAACATCGGTATGGGCGTAGGCAGTGAAAGAGCGGGAGTAGCGGGAGTCGACCCCGAAAGTTATTCCGTGATCAAGGATCATGACATACCGCTCGTTGTCGGGAACATCGGAGCGCCTCAGCTGGTTTCACAGCACAGTAAGGACCGTTTCTCGTCGAGCGACATCGGTAAAGCGAGAGAACTGATCGATGCGGACATTATTGCGATACATCTGAATTTCCTTCAGGAGGTCATACAGCCCGAAGGAGACACGAATGCCAAAGGATGTTTCGATGCGATCAGGGATCTGGCAAAGGAACACCCTCTGATCGTTAAAGAAACAGGCGCTGGCATATCAAGGGAAACAGCCGCGAAACTCAAAGGCACCGGAATACTCGGAATGGACATCGCCGGCATGGGGGGAACAAGTTTCTCCGCAGTGGAATTGTACAGGGCGACATCGTCCGGAGACAACATCCGAGCAAGGATGGGAGAATCCTTCTTCGATTGGGGAATACCGGCTCCCGTTTCGCTGATCGAGGCCAAGAACGGATTGCCGATAATAGCATCCGGAGGGATATTGGACGGCATACATGTTGCCGCAGCGGTCGCGATGGGTGCATGCTGTGCGGGAGTCGCTCACGCGGTTCTCAGGGAAGCAACGGAATCTGCGGACGCCGTGATAGACAAACTTACATTGATAAAAGAAGAGCTCAGGGCGGCGATGCTGTTGACAGGTTCCTCTGACATAAAACAGCTTTCCAAGGCCAGGCATGTGATACTTGGCGAAACGAGACAATGGTTGGAGGGATAAACGTGGATGCAAAAGAATATCTAATCAAGACATCAAAGGAATTGGACGGACCCATCAGAAAATATATCGAGGACGAAGAACCGGCGAATCTGATCGAAGCGGCAAGACAATACCCCTACGCAGGCGGAAAAAGGATGCGTCCCGCAATGGTCCTGGCCGCCGCGGGGGCGGTCGGAGGGGACAAGAAGAAGGCTGTGCCGCTGGCGGTTGCGATAGAATATATTCACAATTTCACGCTCGTGCATGACGACTTCATGGACGGGGACGAACAGAGGAGGGGCATGACCACCATACATATCGCATACGATGTGCCGACCTCGATCCTGGCGGGAGATGCGCTTTTCGCAAAGGCGTTCCAGATCATAGCGGATCTTGATGTTTCCGATGACAGGATGAGAGGCATACTGAGGTATGTTACAAAAGCTGTCTGGGATCTTGCCCGCGGACAAGAGATGGATATCAACAACGAAGGGAACATCGTATCGGAAGAAGTATATCTGGAAACGATAAGACTGAAGACCAGTGTACTGTTCGCGGCCGCGGCGGCGGGCGGGGCACTTGCCGGCGGTGCAGATGAGAAAGTTGTCAAAGCACTGCACGAATACGCTATGGAACTGGGACTCGGATTCCAGATCTTCGATGATTATCTGGGCATAGCGGGAGACTCCTCGAAGACAGGTAAATCCGTCGGGAACGACATACGTAAAGGCAAATGTACTGTGATGGTCACCCACGCCATGCGCAGTATAAAGGATAAGAATGTGTTGGAAGAGTTCAAAGGGATACTCGGCAACATCAAAGCCACCGATGAAGAGATCATTCGCGCGAAATCCATATTGGAAGAGAGCGGAAGCATTGCATACGGAAGGGCGCTGGCACAAAAGAAAGTGGAAGAAGCGATATCGAAGCTCACCGTACTCAAGGACAGTGAGGACAAGGAATTCATGATCGCTCTTGCAAAATACGCCATCGACAGAGAGGTCTGAGCTCAGACCTCTCCTATTCCCGTGGCGGTTATCCTGTAGTTGGCGGATCTCCCCTCGGGAAGGCTGCGGTGTTTCATTATCACCGCGGTCCTGATGCTGTTGCCTTTCTTGTCCAATCGTATTATTGTTTTCGAATTGTGATGCATCGTATGGCCTCCAAGGAATTCTATGCCTCCCGTGGTCAGATTGGAATAGACCTGAGATGTTATCAAGACGGGGATATCGCATTTCCGGGCAAGATTCAATAATACTTCGGTCTGTCTCATGAAATCATTTCTGACCTTCATGTCATCATGATTCAGTCTGTAGAACATGGTCATGGAATCGATTATCACGAGACCCAGGACATCCGGGGGGATCCTGACGATCTTGTCCACTCTGTCCGATTGTTCTTCGAAACTGTGAACCTGAAAGACCAGGAGACCTTTGGCCAGGTCCCCGTCCCCGAATATCTGATCGATCCTGTCGTAAGATAATCCTTCGGAATCGATGTATGCAACTTTCTTCCCATCAGATATCACGTTGCGGGCGATCTGCAGACAAACATTCGACTTTCCCGCGCCCGCTTCGCCGTAGAGAAGCGTCACGCTTCCCTTTTCGATCCCTCCGCCGAGAAGATCGTCGAAAGACTGGCAGCCTGTGGGTACGCGTTTCACATCGGTAAAATGGTTAAAGCGGTTATAAAGTTGTTTGACCTCATTCCTTCTTTTTCTCGGAATCGGCCTCTTTGACGGGTTTCACATCGTCCAGATCGTAAGAGGCGTCGGTTTGGTATTCTTCGCCTTTTGCGGCGTAATACGGGACTGCCAGGATGATCATCACAATATACACTATGGCGATGGCGGCAATGATGACCGCCGCCGCTATGAGGGCGATGTACAAGAGATCGTCGAGTATGTCCGGGTTCAGGGCCACAAATACTGCCGCAGCGATTATCACCGCTGCAAGCAGTACGATCATCAGTGCCGATCCGAGTGTGCTGTTGCGTTTAACGTTTCCTGCGTATGCCATTTTCAAACCTCCTTATCTGGACGGAAGATAGGGTATCAAAGATCCTGCCAGATCACCTAATGTCATGGATTGTATGATGATCTTTCCCGGACCTGTGAGTGTTGTCACGAACAGTCCTTCTCCGCCGAACAATGCGGTTTTGACGCCGCCTGCCGCGGTTATATCATACGAGACACTGTCTTGCCACGCGACCGCATTTGCGGTCGAGACCTTGTATTGCTCCCCGGGTTTGAGATCCACGATGTTAAAATCTCCGCTTGCAGCGACAAACGCTGTTCCGCTGCCGCTCAATTCCTGAAGGATAAGCCCTTCTCCGCCGAACAATACGCTGCTGAGCTTTTTCTGGAATATCATTTTCAGTTCGACGGTCGGTTGAGATCCCAAATATCCTTGCTTCTGGACTATCCATTTCCCTTCGCCTATGTCCAGGTCGATTATTTTTCCAGGAACGGATCCGCCCAATCCAACTATTCCCGTTCCGCCCATGGATTTGAACTGGACAAGGAACATCGATGCGCCTGACAACGATCGGCCTATACCTTTGAGTATACCGCCCTGAAGTTGAGCTTCCATGACCATATTCCCGGTCATGTATCTCATGCCTCCGGCAATGGCCTGAAAATCTTCATTCTCTTCCAACTGCAAATTCACAAACTGAAGATTATCCCCTGTAATGGTGTATCTCATGTTCGGCGTATTATGGCTGAGACTATTTATTATTTACAGCTTAGGCGTTGTAGGTGCATGGGTGTTCAAGATTCAGAGATCGCCAGAGGTGCTGAGGCAAGCATATTCATTTCCGAATTCTCCGGTCGCGAATCAATCACCAAAACAAGGTTTCGCAAGGAATACAGGCACAAAGAATTGGACGACAGGATGCGTACATCCCGCCTCAGGAATGAGGCCAAGCTCATGAAGGATGCCAGGAAAGCCGGGGTCCGAACTCCAATGATATATGATATCGATATGGAGGCCTGCTCGCTCGTCATGGAAAAAGTGCACGGCAGGATGGTCAAGGAAGTTTTGGAGAACGGTGAGGATGATCCTGATACGATATGTTCGGAAGTGGGAAGGACGATAGCGGCACTTCATAATTCGGGGATATGCCACGGCGATCTCACAACATCCAATATGATGCTCACGGATGACGGAAGGATATGTCTGTTGGACATCTCGATGGGAAGCTCCCCCGCAGATCAGGAAGACATGGGAGTGGACATCCATCTTTTCGAAAGGGCATTCACTTCGGCACATCCCGGACTTCTCTCGGCACTGGGAGCCGCTATGAGATCCTACGTCGAATACAAGGACGGAGGAGAAAGGATCCTCGAAAAGGTCGAAGAGATCAAAGGAAGGGGGCGTTACACCTGAGAATAAGCGTCATAACCTCCAATCCTGGCAAGGTCGCGGAATATCAGCGCGAGTTCGATCATTTGGGAATAGAGATGGTACACCTTCGTGTGAATTATGACGAGGTTCAGTCCTTCGATCTGGAAGAGGTCGTTTCAAAGGGTATGAAAGAGTTGAAAAGCAGAGGGATCGAGGATTTCATCATAGACGATTCGGGGCTTTTCGTGGATTCTCTTGCCGGATTTCCCGGAGTGTGGTCCGCATATGTTCAGAAAACGATCTCCAACAAAGGCATCTTGAAACTTATGGCCGGAGAATCCAACAGGAATGCCAGATTCAAATGTTGTATAGGCTGCAACATCAACGGGGAGGACATAGTGGTCACCGGCGTCTGCGAGGGCAGTATACTGCACGAAGAGAAGGGTAGCGGAGGATTCGGATTCGATCCGATATTCACTCACGACGGAGAAAGATCCTTTGCGGAGATCCCCATCGGAGAGAAGAACGAAGTGTCTCACAGAGGTAACGCAGTGAGACTTCTGATGGAAAGTCTGGAAAACAAGGTTCCCGGCAACAAATCTTAATACCAATGTTCGTATCAAAGGGTAAAGGGCCCGTGGGCTAGCCTGGTATACTTGTGGCTTTGGGAGCCATTGACTCCGGTTCGAATCCGGGCGGGCCCACTATATTTACACGATTTCACTATATTTCTATAGAAATAATTTTTTTCTGTGTTTATAGGTATGTATTTTTTTGAAGGTCTATTCATAAAATTAGAAATCTTTGTATATTGGTATGACGCTTGTCGGTCGTAAAGCAATGGAGACATCCATATTTTCATAAGGTCATTAATATGAATCAAACGAAAACGTTCAAGGCGCTTTCAGATCCGAACAGACTTACGATAATGCAATTGGTATCGGAGACAGAGGTCTGTGCGAATGATCTTCTCGAAAAGTTGAATATAACACAGCCCACCTTGTCTCATCATATGAAGGTCCTCTACGAAGCAGGTCTTATATTGGTAAGGCATGACGGAAAATGGGCACATTACTCGATCAACTATGATGCGGTTGACGAAGTCTATCGATATTTGGGCGCGTTCAGAAAAAACTGATAATCATTGTGATTACATGATTTGTCGAACAATCCAGGCGAGCAGCAAATAAGGTATTATATAGACAATTATCGATACGATATATGGTGATACGGCAGTTGCCGATACGCGGAAAACTTGATATCGATACGATCGGGGCCTTCGTCAAATGTACAACAGGCAGCAACATACCCAGTGTCTGTAGGTCGGAATGATATCAGTAATTCTTTCGGTTACAAATCTGCAATATCTCCGTAAACTATCTTTGCAAAAAGCCTAACGGCAAAAAAGTATTTGGATAATTCTTTCCTTTGTGAACGATGAAATCAATGTACCTAAAAACCCTTCATAATGATCCCGGGAGCACTTCGGGATGTTGGAGTCAGGACATGTTTTCTAACTATGTAGTAATATATATTATAAATGTTTCTATACTACTTTTTTTCACAAAATATAGATATGGTTATATGTAAGTTTGATTATTGCCTTTTATGGACATAAGACGTGTGCAGATCACTGGAGGTTCTTCATTCATGGTCACGCTTCCCAAAGTGTGGGCGGACTCGATACAGTTAAAGAAAAATGATCCCGTAAGCTTGCAGGTTCAACCCGACGGCAGTTTGATACTATACCCCAAGAGCGTAGAACCGGAACTTATCCGTGTTACAAGAACAATTGATGTTACAAAAACAAAAGATACGAATTTCATTTACAGACAGCTTATAGCAGCATACATATCGGGCTGCGGAGCGATAGAGATCAGATCGGATGCACCCATCCACAGCTCGGTCCTTAACGTAGTATCAACATTCACACAGACCTGCATAGGTATAGAGATATGCGAATCGGACGACAACCGCGTTTTGATAACCGATCTCGTGGAACACGAGGATATCAATCCCTGTAAAGTATCGGACAGAATAAAAATGCACATAAGGAGCATGTTGTTCGATGTATACGAATCCACACAGTCGGGCGATACAACGGATATCTCGATAATGGGCGACAGGGATCTCGAGGTCGACAGGACATACTGGATGATCGCCAGATTGGTCAACATCTGTCTGAACGATCCCAGGATAGCAAGAACCATGGAAATGGCGCCCACGAAGGTCATCAGCTGTCTGGACATCAGCAGGATGATGGAGAGGATAGGGGATCACGCTGTGGATATGGCATTCACTCTTGTTCCGTCAATAAGCAAGAACGGGGTCGACAATCTCGATAAAAGCTGGAAGAAGATCGGTGCGGACATAGTCAATCTGTTCAATGCCTCGTACTTATGCTGGGTCGAAAAGGATATCATCGCGGCGGAAAACAGCATCGTGAACGCAGAGAACATGATCCGCAAGATCGAAACCGCAATGGCCAAAGACTCCAAAACCGCAGAAATAGACGTTGTGGTTAACACGGTACTCGCTTACAACTCCCTCGGCGTAATAAGATGCTGCAAGGAGATCTGCGAGCTGGCGGTCAACGTTTCGATGGAAAACTGACATTAGCGATCATTCAAACATTTTCCTCCGATCAAAAGGGGGTTCTTCCCCCACATTTTCTTATCTGTCGGATTCATTTTATGCGGCCTGTTACGGAAACGATCACGGTCTTGATAGGAATGTTCTTCTTGGAAGCGGATAACGCAAGTCTTGCCACTCGGTCCAAGGCACCGCAGCACGGCACTTCCATTCTGATGACGGTCACGCTGTTAACATTGTTCGATCTCAGGATCTCCGTTAATTTTTCGGTATGATCGTTCCTATCCAATTTTGGACACCCTATGACTATCGATCCCTTCTTGAAGGCGGCCTTATGGAATTCCGGCAAAGCGAATGCCGTACAATCGGCTGCGATGAACAGATCCGATCCGTCAAAGAACGGAGCTTTGGACGGAACAAGATCGATCTTCACCGGCCACTGTTTCAATACTCCTTCGGATAAGTCCGCGTTCATCACGGGTATCGAACAAGGAGATATCTGAGGGGGTGATGCAAGTTCTTCGAGGAACGGTGCGGCTTCTCTCATCTCAAAAGAGATGGCCTCCTTGGGACATACCGGAAGACAATTCCCGAGTCCGTCGCAATGGTCATCTCTGATCAATTTCGCTTTTCCTTCGATTATTGCCAGGGCGCCCTCGGAACATGCGTCGACGCATATGCCGCACCCGTCACATTTTTCCTCATCGATCTTTATCATTTGTCTGATCATGTTCTCATCCTCCCAGATATGTGGCGAAGTATGTCAATACATAGGCCACTGCCGCAATGGAGATCCCGGTTTTTGTCTTTTGCCAACGTCCGTTCGTAGGTTCCAACATGTAGCCCACGAAAAAGAGACAGATACAGGCTACGAGTGTCGCAGCGGCAAGCGCATCGTCCTTCGGTATCAGAACGAGACACAATATCAGCGGGACCGTGGTCAACAGAGTGATCACGAAGCATGAAGCGGCGCTGATGAACATATTTCTTCTGTCAGCTTTCATTTCTTTTTCTGTTCCGAGTCTGCAGTTGAAAAGCATTCTTGCGGCTTTCGTTTTATCTTCCTCGGTCAGAACGTCGAAGATCGTGCTTCCCAAGGAGTCATACACATCCTCATAACGTTCTTCCTCTGTCCTATGTTTATCGTTCCTGAGGATCTCGGTATATCTTTTCTGTGCTGTGGTGTCCATTCTGTAGAATATGTACATGTCGATGAATCCCCAAACGAAGTTCATACCGACGATCAAGATGACAATATCCCACGGCGAGTCGTACGATATCAGTCCGACCGACGCGGAGGTTATGAAGATAAGGGCCATGACGAAGCCGTACAGGACCTCCTGGGTGGCGAGTTCGGGACCCGTGAACCCAATGAATGCTTTGATCAGTCCTTTGCGGGCAGGTTCGGCCATGGAATGTTATTCTGTTGTGAAGTAAAAAAGTTTGTCAGAACGAATGAAAACCGGTTGATGCTGTCAGAGATCATCAGATGTATCGTTATTTTCGATATTGTCTCTGATCTTTTCCAATGTTATCACCAATGATCTGAGTTCTTTCATGGAGATGCCTTCCACATATTCATCGAATGCCGCATCCAGTTTGTTCTCGATCATGGTAGTAAGTCTAATTCCTTCTTCGGTCAGCGACAGGTTATACTTTTTGCTGTTCTCCTTTTCCCTGTCGTCGACCACAAGACCTTTTGCCCTCAGGTCGGTTATCGCACGGGTGGTGTTCGATCTGTCAACGTTGAGGGTTTCGGAAAGGGAGGTCAGTGTGGCCTCCCCCCGGCTCAATACCATGAGATATCCAAGGTGTATCTTGGATATTCCATATTCATTCATCTCCTCAAGGCAACGGCTGTCCATGTCCTTCTTGATGGTGCGCATCAAGACCGGGACCAGGGTCTTCCAGGAGTCCTTGAAATCCTTCTCATCGTAACATTTCTGGTTGTAACGCTTCTGGCACTTCATTTGTTTCCTCATTCCCGGAGTCTGTTATTTCAATTTCCGTAGGGGGTTTACCCTTCATGAATATTGCCACGGCAAACACAAGAAGGACGATTATCGCACCTATCATGAACGCAAAGGTCACACTGCTGCCGTATGCATCTATGATGTCCAAGGCGTACATCGGAAAATCCTTTATGTAATCCAGTACACCGATAGTGTGAGGCACTTCTTTGTACACTTCTTCGGGCAGGACTAACAGTTCTTGAGCGATCCTGCTGTTGATGATGGTTGTGAATATACCTACCGCGACAGTGCTCCCGATTGATCTGAACAGGTTGACCGATGAAGTGGTCATTCCCATTTCGTTCTTCTTCGCACTGTTCTGTGCGGCAATCATCACAACGGACATGACGCAACCCAATCCAAGGCCGGTGACGAACAGATAGAACAATGCCAGGGATTCGGAGCTTCCTCTCGAAAGTGTTGAAAGTAGGATCATTCCCACGGCAGCCACGATAGGCCCGGCCATCAACCACGGCCTATATCCCGTTCTTTTCACTGTGAAACCGCCCGCCATCGAAGTGATCATGATACCTATCACCATAGGCAGAATGATCAGTCCCGAGTTAGTGGCGGATATTCCCACGACGATCTGCATGAACGAAGGCAGATATGCCATTATACCCATCATCCCCATTCCGAAAATGATCATGACGATACTGCAGTAAACGAACATCTTGTTCTTGAACAGAGATGGTTTGAGAACAGGGTCCTTCGCTTTGAATTCGTTCCAGATGAACAGGGCAAGCAACGCAAGGGAAGCCGCCACCATCACGAAGGACTCCGCACTGATCCAGGCGAAATCCACTCCTGCCCATGTGAAGAACAACAAGAATACCAGGAGGAATCCTGAGAGCAATGCTATTCCGGTGTAATCAACATGAATATTGTCTACCGGCATCTGCTTCGGGAATTTCCTCATTGTGAATATTATCGCGATTATTCCCAGAGGAACATTTATGAAGAATATCCAGTGCCAGCTTATGTTATCAGTTATGTATCCGCCGAGGAAGGGACCGAGACACATTGCGACCGCGAAAAGCGATCCGAGCATCCCCTGCATCTTGCCTCTCTCTGCGGGAGAGTACAGATCCGCCACCGCCGCGGTGGCCACGGGGATCAGCATACCGCCGCCGATACCTTGTATGGCACGGAATATGATCAGCTGCATCATGGAATCGCAGAGTCCCGAAAGTACGGATCCCGCGAGGAATATGATTATACCCAACAGGAAGAGGGGTTTTCTTCCGTAAAGGTCTGAAAGTTTTCCCGCAATGGGGATCATGACGGTCTCACACAGCATGAAACCGGTGAACACCCAGCTGTAAAGTTCATTTCCCCCGAGATCACTGACTATCGAGGGGAGACTTGTTGCAACTATGGTCCCGTCCAAGGTTGCGAGCAACATACCGAGGGCCAATCCAAGCATTATGGAGCCCCTGGTCTTCTTGTCGATGTTGGACCAACTAATACTATCTGTACTACCCATTAAATCATCCCTTGTCTTCTGACAGGTGAATCCCCTCGATATGATGTTCCTATATAAACATGTTGATTAATCAACAAAATATCGATCCCGAACGCTTTCGCACATGAACGGCGTTCTTGCGTTGTTGTATTGCGTATCGTTAAGACAAGAGATTAATTACAAGGATTGCGTGGGGATGGATACAGGTTCAGAGGATAACATCATGAAAGACAAAAGATCGCCGTCTCAGCTCGAAGCTCTGTGGAAAGAGAAGGATCTCGTTGACGGTAAAATATCCGATGCGATGGTGGTCATCATGCGTACCAACGGGTGCTGCTGGGCGAAGACGGGAGGATGTACAATGTGCGGCTACCGTCAGGCATCGGTGCGCGGAGTGACCGAGGAGGATCTCAACAGACAATTGGATGCCGCACTATCAAAATATGATGGTGAACCTTTCGTGAAGATATACACATCCGGAAGTTTCTTCGATGAGAACGAGATCCCGGAGGCGATAAGAGAAAGGGTGTTCAGAGAGTTCTCGGAATGCTCCCGCATACTCGTGGAAAGCCGCCCGGAATTCGTTACAACAGAGCTGATGGAGGCGATGCCCAAGTCATTAACCGTCGCGTTGGGTCTTGAAAGTTCTGATCCGGATATTCTTAAGATATCCATAAACAAAGGGTTCACTCACGAGGACAGCAGAAGAGCGGGGCTCATTATCAAGAATGCGGGATTGGCGGTAAGAACATATCTTCTTCTCAAGCCGCCGTTCCTGACCGAGAGGGCAGCTATAGAGGATGCGGTGAACTCAGCGTTGTTCGCGGACGAGTTCTCCGACGAGATATCGATAAACCCTCTGAATGTGCAGAAAGGGACGTACGCCGAACGTCTGTGGAGAGCGGGGGATCTGAGATCCCCGTGGATATGGTCTTTGGTGGAAGTCATCAAGAGATCATCCGGGAACGTGGGATCTCGGATCATGTCGTCGCCTTCCGGAGGAGGGACGCAGAGGGGAGTCCATAACTGCGGCGTATGCGACGTTAAATTGCTGGAAGCGATCGAGAAGTTCTCGTTCTCGCAGAACATTGCAGATCTCGAAATTCAATGCGAATGCAAAGGATCATGGCAAATTTATATGGATTCGGAACGCTTATTAGGTACAGCCTCGGATCTCGACAGGAGATTCGAGAACGACCTTGCCGTAAAGGAGTGAAGGAAATTGGAATACGATATCAAGAAAGGATGGTTCAAGAACGTGGAAGGAGATCTGCTCAGAGATCTCATGAAAGAGGTATTCGGGAACGTTTCCTCCGAAGGAGGCAAGCTGGTCTCGTCCTACGGAGTTCTGGCGAGGATCGAGGTCGAGATAGTAAGCAAGGACAAGATGGAGATCTCGACGGTCAACAAAGAAGGTAAACTGGACGATGCGACGATCCTCGACAGCAAAAGAAAACTCAATGCGTTCGCGGAAAAGGCAACGGGATTCGACGCTAAAGCACGTATGAAAAGAGCCCAGGCGAAGGCCAAGAAAGGCGAACTTTGAAACTTTTCTGTCAAACGGAATGAAAATGACTTTCACTCGGTGAAAATTGTTTTCGTTCGATCGTAAGTGCAGATAGAGACTATTTTAAAGAGAGAAACTTTTTTTTTGCGATTTTTCTTTGTTTTGACTATTATCGATCGCAGATTCAAAATATTGCGTTTCTGTTATCAATATGATATATAGATTCTGATTTTTCTTCATTGATATTTATTTTACGTTACATACGGTGATATATACTTCCTAAGTGAATCATGCCCTCATAGTAATTTACTAGGTTATTACATGAGAACAGGATTAGCGCGCGGGGGCGGGCAAGCTAAGAGTTCGCACCCTGAGGGTTCAGCAATTTTTGCAACGGTTTCGATG
>JGI994J12354_10003403_pt1 | contig 14907 bp, 17 predicted proteins | sample IntmicLarv3ML3BL_FD_12354 | JGI IMG/M metagenome (IMG submission 12354)
TTCGTCACCCTCGCTCAAGGCGCCGGAATCGGGATGATCATCGGCGGTATTGCGCTTTTAATAACAGGTAAATTCAAAAAAGAACCAGATAAAGAAAAGGACTAATTAATCTTTACTGACTAATAAGACGCAAAAAGCCTTCTGATTGTAAATCAGAGATTAGAACGACAAAAAGCCAGTAATATCAATGGTTGTTTGATATTGCTGGCTTTTCTGCGGTGTGCCTGTTTCTGCGGTTTTCAAGACTTGATTTTTGTTCGTAAAGTCCAATTTAAAGTCCAGAAATTAGAGCGGCGTGCCTGTGATTTCTATGTCTGTGTCTACATGGATGGGTGCTAAAAAAGGGTCAGAGGAAATATCCTTTTTCCATTGTTTGAATTTATCCTTAATATGGCTACTTATATATTCTAAATCGCCACCGTTATACACGATAGTACGATCATATATAACCTTGGATGTATTTACGGATGTGACATTGCCTGAGGTAGTTCTTTCAAAATGACTTGAACCATCCAGGGCGTTGTTGCTGTTTGGGATATTAAGTAACATTAAGAAAATTTTAGCTTCGAGCATTCCTTTATGATATTCAGGCTCCAAGCCTCCATGGGGATTTGCATAATCCTTTTTAAGTGTCAATTTTAAAGAAATATTCAGCTTATGATGATGCCTATTTTCGTATTTCCAAGCCGTCCCGTAATCCATCTTTCCACAATTTTCGCAGATATAGTCTCCGTCTCTTATTCCTAATGTTATGCTTTGGTGCAAGCGCAAATGATGGCAGCTCTTTGGGTCTTTCTTTGTCATTGTATCACTCCTCTATCATATCATTTAAAATATTTTGCATGGCTGTTGCGGATCGGGTTTCGATTTGCTCGATTACATGGATATAGGTGTCGGCTGTGAAGGATTTGTTACTATGGCCGAGTTGGTGCGAAGCGGAAGCTAGGTCTATGCCGGAGCGGAGCAGGTAACTTCCGTACATATGCCTTAGAACGTGAGGCGTAATGTGGGCGGTGTTGTATCGTTTCTTCAGTCGTTTTAGGTATGAGTTGAAGTCATCAGGAAGCATTACTTCGCCATTTGAGCGGAAGAAAAGCCAGTTAGTTGGTTTTTCAAGGTCAATATATTCCTTCAGAAGCTCGATAATCTTATCCGGCATGGCCAGCGTTCGATTGCTTGAGGTAGTTTTGGTATCCTTGATAATTACTCCTTGTTTTTGTACATTGATGGCGGCTCTCCGGATATGAAGATGGTTTCTTTCAAAATCTATATCTTGCATTTGTAATCCGAATATCTCTTCACGCCTTAGCCCCAAAGAAAAGGCGAGGAAAACCCATGTTTGAAGGCGAAGGCTACGGCGATAGCTAAAACGCCTGTTTGGGTTGTTTTTGTGCGAATTCGTGAGTTTTACAATTAAATTAAGAAATTCGGATATCTCCCCAGTTGTGGGGAGTTCTTTTTGTATACGGGTCTTTTTTGGCGGCTCTAACTTTGCCATTGGATTAAAGGGAATGAAGTTCCACTTTGTGGCGACGTTTAATATGGTGTTGACAAGCGTATAGTGCTTGCGGATTGTATTTTCAGAAAGTGGCTTATTATTTTTGGTAATATCCGGCCTCCGGAGCTGTTCCAATAATTCTAAAATATGCTGGGGTTTTATCTTATCAATTCTCAGGTGTCCGAGAGCCGCAAGGATTCGAGCTGAAATATAGATGTTATATTCAATCGTTTTAGGTGTCCGATTCGGCTTGATGTGCTTTTCCATCCAATAATTGAAAAACTGCTGTAAGGTCATTTTCGGAGTATTGGAAGTAAGTACCTTACCATTGAGGCACTCAGCAGAAAAGCGGCTATATTCTTTTTTCGCTTCAGCAATATTGGCGCATTGGATAGTCCTGTAAAAATTTTGCTGTTTACCGTTCTCATATCCACCGGATACAAAGAGGCGGTATGAGTTACTCCCTCGTTTTTCTATTTTGGGCGGCATCGGATCACCTCCTGGTATAATATTGAAATTTGTTGACAAAATTATAAAAAAACGCTATTCTAAACTTAAAGGGTACTGCGAGTGGGCAGGTCACATTTTTATAGTGAGACTTGCCCACCGGTGTCTTCTTTTTTTTGCCGAAGTTTAATTATTTGCATATTTCAACCAATCGTAAATTCGAATAATAAATCGCAGAGTGCTAAGGGCATTTGTCGTCAATGTTGTATTTCCGGCTTGTAAAATCAAAGGATGAGTATTTAATAAATTACTCAAATAAGATTGTAAATCGTTTAAAATTATTTCATTTTCACATAATAAGGAAATTTGAGTGATTTCTTTATGCAATGGTAGATTGCTTGATAATATGTCTTGAATAGAGTGAAATTGTTTCCGTTGGCGCTCTTTCTGTCGTGTTTTTGAAAAGAAATCATCAAAATTATTTTGTAATAGTGAGGAAAGAAAGTCTGGTGTTGGACAATTAGCTCCTGAAAGATATTTATAAAAGGGAATGCTATTTCCGTGCCGTGGTTGTAAGTATGGCAGTGTTTCGTTTAAAATTTGAGTAAAGTTAAAATCTCCGTTATCTAATACAATGTCTTCGAAAATCGAATGCGGTTGAATTATGCGATATCCTGTTTCTTTTATGACTCCCACTCCTGCGACGAATTCAATGGAATCATCGTTTAAATTTAAATTGTGGAAATTGTGAACAACTAAATTCTTACGTGCACTATTTTTATCAACGATAACATTATATAAGGAATGTTTGAGCCTGCGGAGGATTGGTATCGGATATTGGCTTGTGACGCAACTAATCTCTTTGAAAATGTTGGTAAAACTACTAGTGGAAATGCTAAGGATGTTAAGGGTTGTGTTATTCGAATCTGGAAGCGAAATGGTATGAGGATGTATAATAGGATTTGTGATAGCAGAATCATATTTAATAAAAATCAACTGCTTTTCAAATTGTTTGATTTTGTCCGAAGAAAAACAGGAAACTAGCGCTTTTAAGAGGTTAGTAATATTTTGATCACTAAGCGAATAACCTAGAAAGATAATCGGGTGTTCAACAAATAGAGTAATGAGTTTAGCTGCAAGATATGGATTTTGTTTTTCAAATTGGTCATAGTCATTTTTGTTCAGTATGATTGATTCTGGACGAGAATGGCAACCATGGATTTTATAAATTTCGCCAATTCCTTGTGGATTAGCAAATAATAATTCTTCTTGTCCTATGAAAGGAATAAAATTAGGGAAGAGAGTTTCTAATAAGGCATCGTAATTAGTGGTAATTATTCCTGCGATGGATTGATTAGAGATATTTTTAATCATGACAATCTCTTCATGCAAAGCTTGATCCAATGAGTCTTTTTTCAATTGATATTCTGAAAAATAGTCAGCTATAACTAATTTGAATGGGGAAATACCTTTTCTGATGTTTTCCTGATGTCTTTGACGAGAGTCTTGCCAAATTGGACTTTTATGCCATTGGGCATTAAAATCAAATTCGATTTTTGTAGCGATTTCGGGTAAGATATCTAGAATTTTTCCTTCGGGGTATTTTTCATGCAATAAATTCTGATAATTCTCAAACGGATAATCTAAGTCAGGCTGTGCGAGTTTAGCAAAGTGCCGTAATAATCCTTCCCAGTTTTCGGTTTGTAGATAGCGGCGCGATAAACCTGACCCAATAAATAAAATCGGCAAAGAAGGCGATTCTTTTAAGAGTTTAACAAGTTGATTTTCAGTCATATCTGCTCACCCTTTCACTTTTTTAGTATTTTACACGCAAAAAACTAAATAGATTTAAGCCTCCCTCGTTGTAGGGAGGTTTTTTATTTTTCTAATGGGGGTGGTCATGATAGCAACTCCTTTATTTCTTTTTATTTCGGCATTTTGGGAAGCTGAATAGGGATAGAAGCTTTTTTGTCTTTTTCTTTTGTCCGGAATTCGAGAAGTTCACGGAATTCTTTTAAGTATTCTACTTTCTGTGCTTCTTTTTCATCACAATATTTAGGGATTTGGGAGAGCTCGCTTATTCGTTTTGTTGCTTCTGCTTGCCCTTCGGTAGTTAGCTTGTTGAAATCAGAGAGTAAGTCAAATTCAGAGTTATTTAGATCCTCATATTTATCATAATCAATACCCAGCACGTATAGAATTTGTCCGTATAAATAATATGGCGCTGGAGCTTTGTCACTTAGCGCCTGCTTGAGATATTTTGCAGTAAAGCCGGTTTTTTCGGACAACTCTTTCCAAGAGGTAATTTTCTCTTGAATCATTTTTTGAAAAAACCTGTTAATGCTTTTATTGGGCATATTAGGAGACCAATCTAGGCATAACGCACCATAGGCATCTCCATGAGGGAAGATAAAACCCATTTTGTCTAGGAGCTTAAATGTCGGATAGCTACTGCCTTCTTCAAATTCGAGATATTCCTTCTCGGTTATGTTCAGCTTTTTTGCAACTTCTGAAATAGATAACTCGCTGTAGTTGCGCGAATATTCAAGACTACTTGAAAAATTAGGAAGTTTTTTTGCTTGTAAAAGATCATCAGTAGGTATTTCCAAAAATTGAGAAATTTTGATTAATAGGGGAATTGAAGGGATCACACTTCCATGTTCATATTTTTGAACCATTCGTAATGTTTTATTAATCGCAAGAGCTAAATCAGTCTGAGTTATTCCTTTTTTTTGCCGAGCTTTCCGTATTTTTTGAGCAATTGTATTATCTTTCAAAAGACTTCACCTCGTAAACATAATACCATTATATGAACCTATAGTACATATTTTTTATTCAAAATCCTTGACAACGAATTAAAAGGTCGGTAATATAAAAAACGAAATCGCTATACGAATTTTTAATACGTATCTTGGAGGTGAAAAAATGAAATGATTAAATTAAAAATAGCAAGGATTGAAAAGGGATTGAAGCAAAAAGAGGTAGCTGAAAAAGCGGGGATTACATACGAATATTTGAGTGCTCTTGAAAATGGACGGATGAAAAATCCGTCGAAAAAAATAATGGATAAAATTTCAATTGTGCTAGGGAAATCCGTCAATGAATTATTTTATTAAACAGAAAGGATAGCAAAAATGACTGAAAGAGAAGCGAAGATATTTGTGAATGAATGGCTGGAATTTAATTCGGGGGATATCGACGATTTTATTGAGCCGATTTTAGAAAAAGCTAAGGAAAACGGTGTTCCTAAGTCCACGATTGATTTAGTGGATAAGCTTTTTACCGCAATGGGTACGCAGTTTGTAATGCCATTGGTTATCACAGCCTTACAAGAGCAGGGGCGCAAAAATTAGAAAGGAGAATAATAAACTATGCTTTATACCATCAACAATCTAGCGGATCAGGAAGGGATTTCACGAACGACTCTCAGGGGGTGGATACGAGAACACCAGTTACCAACAGTACGGATTGGTACTCGAATCATGATTCGTACGGAAGATTACGAAGGTTGGCTTCAGGAGCGACAACACATTGAAGAACCACCGGAAAAATTTATAGTACCGGAGCCTTTTGAGGTTACCAGTGAAATCGCTAAGAAAATGAAGAGGATTTATTAATGAATTCGGGCAAAGAAAAAAGCGCCTGCATTGCACTACAGACGCTAGAAAGGAGTAAACCCCAAACTATATGACTATTATACAAGAATTTACAGAACATATCAAACTTTATCACAGCTTAGGCTGGCCGGTAATGCCAGTCAGGGGAAAAGTCGCCTATATTAAAAGCTTTCCCGAAGTAGAGAGCTTTGATTTATCTACTGCAGGGAAAGGCGAGAATATAGGGATTTTAACAGGAGAGCGCTCAGGGCTTGTAGTCTTGGATATTGACCCGAAGAATGGTGGTAGTGAATCTCTCGCCGAATTAGAAGCCGAGCATGGCACGATTGAAACGCTACAAGTCCTCACAGGTGGCGGCGGGATTCATTTTTACTTTGCTTATCCAGAGGGGAAAGAAATAGGCAATAAGGCGAATCTCCTACCCGGGGTGGATATTCGGGGTATCGGCGGTTATGTAGTAGCACCGCCTTCAATCCATCCGGATACAGGCAAGGCTTACGAATGGGAAGCAAGCTACCACCCGGAAGAAACGCAAGCCGCCCCCATGCCTGAGTGGTTAATTGAGCTTATCGAGAAACCAAAGGGGAGCAGTAGCCCCGCCGCCGCTATACCTGAGGCAATCGAAGAAGGTGGGCGAAATGATACGCTTTTCCGGATGGCTTCAGGCTTGCGGGATAAAGGTTATTCCCTACTGGCGATTAAGGCGGCTCTGAGTGAAGAAAATAAGGCGAGATGCAACCCACCGTTGCCTGATATTGAGGTTGAAAAAATAGTCGAGTCCGTCATGAAATACGTACCAAAGCACCCTATTATCATAAATGATGGCGGAATCCACTTTAGGCGAACTGATAGCGGTAATGCTGAGCTACTAGCTCATCATATGGGCAATAAAATCAGATACTGCTTCGAGTATAAAAAGTGGTTGATTTACGATGGTAAGCGGTGGCGGGTGGATAATCAAGAGCATATTTTCAAATTAGCTAAGAAAGTCATTCGTCAAGAGCATAAACGCTATGAAGGGGATGAGGAAGCCCAGAAATATTACCGTGGCTGTGAAAGTAAAAGCAAGCTTCAAAATATGATTTTTCTGGCTCAAAGCGAATTACCCATTGCGCAAGGGGAGCTTGACGCAGATAAACATCTTATCAACTGCAGAAACGGAGTGCTTGACCTTGAAAAAAGCATTTTGCTTCCTCATAACCCAAAATATTTCATGACAAAAATGTGTAATGCTTCCTATGACCCGAATAATCAAAGCACTCTCTGGCAGGACACTCTTGACCAGATATTACCGGATAAGAGTGTTCAGGGATTTGTACAGCGTTTTTGTGGGTACACACTGACCGGAAGCACTGAAGAAGAGAAATTCATCGTTGCAGTCGGTAGCGGCGGGAATGGTAAAGGGGTATTGATTGAAACAATCGGTGCGGCTCTGGGAGATTATGCTACAACGGTCTCAGTTGATATCTTGCTGGCTTCGCAAAAATACACTTCCGGAAACGAACCAACGCCGGAACTTGCTAAGATGGCAGGGGCAAGAATGGTATTAGCTTCAGAAACAGGGAAAGGCCGCAATCTGGACGAGGCGAAAGTCAAAGCCATCACAGGGGGCGACCAGATCACTGCCAGAAAATTGCATTGTGAGCCCTTCAGCTATATACCGGACTTCAAATTATGGCTATCAACGAATTTCCCGCCTCGGGTGCGCGGCGATGATGAAGGTATCTGGCGGCGGCTTCGGATTGTTACATTTGACCAAAGTTTTAATGGTTCGAAGCGAAATCCGAAACTAAAAACCGCTCTCAGAAAACCTCAAATCTTATCCAGTGTGCTTAATTGGGCGGTGGAAGGACTAATTGCTTGGCGAATGCTGGGACTTGCAGAGCCGGAAAAAGTTATCCAGGCTACGGATAAATTCCGGCGGGAGTGTGATGTGATTGAGCAATTTCTTGAGGAACGGTGCGAGAGAGGCGACAACTTTAAAGTAAAAACCTCGGAACTCTACCAAGCGTATAAAAATTGGAGCATTGAAAATGGGTATATTCCAAACTCAAAAATTTCTTTTAAGCGACTTTTTGAGGACAAGGGCTTTTATTCGTATAAAACAGATGGATTTTATCATTGGATGAATATTAAATGCGTGCCTCAAAATTTCTTTTAGGGCAAAAGGGCAAAAAAAGCAAATTTTCTAAGGTCTTTTATATATACAGCTATAGAGATTTTATCGTTTTTATAAAACCCTGAAATGAAATGCCTTAAATGCCCTAATATGGTACGAGCTTAGTAAAAACATAGCTTTATCGTCAGGGCATTTCTATAAAAATCAGGGCAAAAAGGGCAAAACAGGAGGTAAAAAATGTTTGGAGTAGCAGAATTTAAAGAGCAAATTGAAAAACTTGGCTGTAAGGTAGTGGAAGAATCTTCAATGGAACAAATGGCGAGTATTGACGTTGTGGCGATGATAGTAGATTTTAACGAAGGAAACCCGCCTGTATTATATTACGCGGATTATATAACAGAGGGAGTACTCAAAGAAATCTTCTTAAGAGCCCTGCAGGACATAATAGATGGGGTACTCTCTACGGAGCCATTCCTTGAGAGCCAGGGCATAAAACTTTTATCTTGTTACAAATCCAAAATTGCTAACTGAAAAGAAAGGGGATACTAAATAATGAGATCATATGAATATCCAACTACAGAAGAGGAACAAAAAGAACAAACCGCCTATTATAAATGCCTTTTAGATGCATTGATTTCTAGATCGAATCGAATTGAATATCCGGGATCGGAAGAATGGGAATACAATTATAAGTTGATTGAAAAGGTGCGGGAGCTATATAAAGAAGTCTCAACTATGTCGGTTTACGAGTTCAGAGGAATGATAGAGCTATGACACTAGAAGAAATCAAGAATTATCTGCGAATTGATTATAACAATGACGATAACCTTATTCAGTCGCTTATCACTGCGGCGAGGTCGCTTGTCGAAGAAAAGACAGGGAAAACTTATAAGCCAGATAGTGAGCTGTGGAATCTATGTATTAAATTATTGGTGGCTCATTGGTACGAGAATAGGCACGTGGAGCAATCACAGCGAACCAATCCGGTAGGATTTACAGTAGATGCTTTAGTAAAGCATATTTCAGTGAGCCAAGAGCATGAATAAAGGAGAAAATCATGTTAGCTAAATTAAAAAGACTTTTGGGGCGAGCTCCGGAGCAGGCGACCCGGATACAGCTTCTATCTGGTATGGCATCGAGTAGCGGCAGTATCGGGCGTAGCGCTTGGGAATCTGATGTATTTAGGGCGGCGGTTGATGCCATCGCCCGGAATGCCTCTAAGCTGAGTATTTCTCATAATTTAAATTGGGATAATCAGAAAACGCTGGGAGATCATCGTCTAAATCGATTACTGAAGATTCGCCCTAATCCTTATATGACCGCTTCAGACTGGATATATAAGACGGTGGCGGCTTTTTACAGTAATAATAACGCGTTCAGTTATATCCAAAAAGACAGCCGAGGCGAGATTGTTGCCCTCTGGCCACTAGTGCCGAATCAGGTTGAATTTGTGACGGATTCTACGAATACCCTATATTGCCGATTTTTATTTAGCGGCGGGGAAACTGTGATTATTCCCTATGAAGATGTTTTTCATATTCGGCGAATGTTCTTTCAGAATGACCTTTTAGGGGATTCAAATTTTCCAATTAATGCACCGATTGAATTGGCATCCGTTCAGACTGAAGGACTGAGCCATGCTGTGAAGTCAGGGGCGAATATTAGAGGGATTTTGAGATTTAACCAGGTTATCAATCAGGAGAATATGAAAGCCCAGCTAAATACCTTTATTGAAAATTATCTGAGCGTGGCGAACTCTTCCGGAGTAGTGGCTTTGGATTCAAAGGCCGAATATACGCCGCTTAACGGAACGGCTATGACAATCGAAGCCGAGCAAATCCGCTTAGTAGAAGAAAAAATCTATAAGTATCTGGGAGTATCGCCGGAAATTGTTAAGGGCGATTATACCGAGGATCAGTATTCTGCATTTATGGAAAGCGTGTTAGAGCCTTTGGGGCTTCAGATGGGATTAGAATTGACCGCGAAGATATTTACAGAGCGGGAGCAGGCTTTTGGGAATCGGATTGAGGTAGCGAGCTCACGCATGATTTTTGCAAGCAATAAGACTAAAGTAACAGCTCTTGAGAAGTTAATTCCGATGGGGCTTTTAACGAAAAATCAAGGCTTAGAGGTGCTAAACCTTCCAACGGTCGAGGGCGGCGACATTTATCTACAGTCGCTTAATTATATTGACCAGACGAAAGCGAACAAATACCAAGTGGGGGAGGATGAGAATGATGAAGGAAACCAGAATCGCGAAATTGATAGCTGAGACACGCTCTGACGGTAGTCAGGAGCTTGTATTAACCGGTCTACCGATTGTATTTGATCAGGAGACTGTTATAAATTCAATCTTTGGAGAGTATAAAGAGGTAATCCAAAGGGGTGCTTTAGATGGGGCTGATCTATCAGATGTACGACTTTTGTACAATCACGATATGAATAAAGTCCCATTGGCTAGAACTCCGAAAACGATGGAGCTTGCAATCACACCGGCAGGAGTGGAAATGCGAGCGACTTTACCGGATACCTCAGATGGGCATAGCGTATATACGGCAGTACAGCGCGGCGACCTATCGGGAATGAGCTTTGCATTTAAAGTGCCGAAAGGTGGAGATTCTTTTGATGCGAATACAAATACCCGGACTATTTCAAAGATTGAGAAGCTATATGAATGTTCAATCGTTCCCTTTCCGGCGTACCCTCAGACCTCGGTAGAGGCGAGAAGCGTTATTGAAGGGGAGCGACTGCGGAAGATTCAAAAGGAACAGGCACAAATCAAAATTAATCAGATTATGAAAAGAGGAATATAAATGAATTTTAAAACTGTGGCAGAAGCCTTTAATTATTACCGAACAAAAACCATCCAGGAGATTGAAGCCCGGGCGAAAGCGATTGAAAGCGAAATTGCCGGTAATCCGAATTTAGAAATGGCATCAGTCAATATTGAGTTAGACGGACTTCGTGAGGCTAAATTGAATTTGGAAGAGCGGGGCAAGGCTCAAGAAAAATTAAAAGATTGGAATCCGATTACTGGGGCGAGCTTCGCGGGAACTGTAGAAATCCCGAAAGGCGATGATATCTATAGCGCGAAGGAATACCGGACAGCCTTTTTCAAGAACTTACTCGGACAGGAACTGCTCGAGGGAGAAAAGGCAATCTTTGAAGCGGCCAAAGCTCAGACAGAAAAGCGGGCGAATGTATTCAATACCCAGGCGAATGCGGCTTCTGTGATTCCTACCCATACACTAAATGAGATTATCTCAAAGGCTCGGACGATGGGCGGCTTAATCAGTGTGGCGCGTAATTTTGCGATTCCGGCCAATCTGTCAGTACCAATCGGAACACCTTCAACAAAAGCCCAGTGGCACGCAGAGGGTGCGGCAGTGGAAACGGAAAAGGCTGATGTATCCAATGTGAAATTCTCAGCGTATGAGTTGATTAAAATTTTCTCACTTTCGGTAAGCTCGAAGCGCATGAGCATTGACGCCTTTGAAAGTTATCTGGTAACAGAACTTACTCACTGCATTATGGCGGCGATTGAAGAATCTTTGGTAAATGGCACAGGCACTGGACAAGGGACAGGGGTGTTGAGCGGTGTTACTTGGGATACCAGTAATAGCTTTACCTTTACTGCGGCTCCGGCTTATGCTGATTTGACTAAGCTCATTGGTATGCTGAAGCGTGGTTATAATAATGGCGCGAGCTTTGCAGTCAATAACGCGACTTTGTATAACCGGCTATATGGATTAGTTGATGCCAACAATCGGCCTATTTTTATCCAGAACGCCCAGACTGATAATGTGGCTTATGTTCTTGGCAAGCCGGTAATCGTTGACGATTATTTGCCGGATGATACGATCCTATTTGGTAACTTTAGCTATATGGGCTATAACTTGCCCGATGGTGTTCTCGTGGAAGTAAGCCGGGAAAGTAGTTTTACCAAAGGATTGGTTGACTATCGAGGATTGGCGATTGCTGATACTAAGCCATTAGTGACTGAAGCTTTTGTGAAGTTGTCTAAGAAGTAATTATCTATAGGGGCGGCGCTCTGCCGCCTCTTTTCTGATAGAAAGGGGAGAATATGGCTCAAGAATTTGCACAATCCTTTTACGGATCGGCGCGATGGTTGAAGTGTCGAGCGGCTTATATGGCGAGTGTATTTGGTTTATGTGAGAGATGCCAACAGCTGGGGAAGATATTACACCATAAGAAGAAGCTCACACCACAGAATATAGATGACCCTGATATTGCTTTGAATTGGGATAACTTAGAATTCCTTTGCTTGGACTGCCACAATAAGGAACACTTCGGAAGCATTGAGATTGCCTTTGATGATGAGGGGGATATGATTCGTGATAGCTTAGGGCAAATCATATGCGGTGCGCGGGGGAGTGGTAAGACTACTTTCGTCCAGCAGATGAAGAAGCGGGGGGATTTGGTACTAGACCTAGACTACATCAATGCGGCTTTATTGGGAGAGCAAGGGCTATATCACAATCACAGTACGGTATTGCCAGTGGCTCTGGAAGTCCGAGAAGCAGTATATCGGTGCATAGTAGAGCGTAAAGGAACATGGGGCAAGGCCTATGTGATTACTACGATTAGTGATATGTATGAGCTGAAGTCATTGGCTTTGCGTTTGGGTCTTGAGATTCATATCATGCAGACGAGTGAGGATGAGTGCCTTGATAGAATTCAAAAAGACACAAGACGAATAGGACGAGAGAAGTTATTCGAGAAGCTTGTCAGAGATTGGTTTGAAAAATATAAAAAAACAAAAGAAATTTTAAATGATGATGAATTTTTATACCCCCCGGGGGCTTAGAGTGGGTCGATTTTACCTATACCGTTGTGCCCAGAAGAAAAAAACTCTCTCCGATTTTTAGGGGGAGGGGTATTACTTGAAAAGTTAGGAGGTCATATATTGGCTAGAGAGAAATTAAAAGAAGTAGACAAGGTACGCGTAATTATGCAGAAGATTCCCGAAGATCGCCTGCCGATTGCTGAAAGTATCTTTAAAGAAATAGAATTTATGGAGCGAACCCTGGAGAAGCTTAAAAATCAAATTGATGCTGAAGGTACAGTTACTCTATTTGAGCAGGGCAAGCAAAGATTCCATCGAGAGCATCCGGCTCTGAAGGCGTACAATATCACGATTCAAAGATATAGCCTGCTCTATAAACAGCTTATCGCCCTTCTTCCGGCTTCGGAAAGTGGCGAGAAAGACCCTCTCATGGAGTTTATTAACCAATGAACCCGATTTTAGAATATTATGAGGGGATGAAGTCGGGAAAATATATTGTACCTGTCCGAGTGTTCAAGCAATATGCAAAGCTGGCCAAAGAGGTCAAGGGTACGGAAAAATATGAATATGATGAGAAAAAGGCTCTAAAGCCGATTATATTTATAGAGAAATTCTGCCGCCATAGTAAAGGAGAATGGGCGGGGCAACCTATTCAGCTTGAATTATTTCAAAAGGCTTTTATTGCGGCTCTTTTCGGATTCGTAGATAAGAAAACGAAGCAACGAAGGTATAAAGAGGCTTTGCTCCTAATTGCTCGTAAGAATGGAAAAACCACACTATTGGCAGGAATAGCGGCGTATATGATGATTGCGGATGGCGAGGGTGGCAGTGAAGTTTATTCGGTGGCCAGTAAGAAAGATCAGGCTAAAATCTGCTTTGATGAGACCCATAATATGATTAAGCAGTCTCCGGAGTTATCCAAGCATATTAAGAAGCGAAAGACGGATTTATATTTTCCGGCAACCTTCAGCAAGTTTCAGCCGCTGGGCAAAAATTCCGATACAATGGATGGCTTAAATTCCCATTTGGTTATTTTTGATGAAGCTCATTCCGTTAGAGATCGCAATGTATACGAAGTCATGAAGCAATCGCAATCTGCCCGTCGCCAGCCCTTGATGGTTACGATTACAACTGCAGGAACTGTCCGGGAGTGCATTTTTGATGATCTCTATGAATATGCCTGTAACTTGGTGGATGGTAATTTTTCAGATGATACCTTTTTGCCGGTGCTTTATGAGCTCGATAGCCAAGAGGAGTATTTGAGTGAGGAAAACTGGATCAAGGCGAATCCTGGCATAGATGCAATTAAAAAGAGGGATGATTTAAGGCAGAAAGTAGAGCGAACCCAAAAGTCGCCGGCTGATTTAGCAGGGGTACTATGTAAGGACTTCAATATTCGGGGATCGACTTCGACAGCCTGGCTATCGTTTCAGGATATTTTGAATGATGAAGTCTTTGAGCTGGAGCAGTTTAGGGGTGGCTACTGCATTGGCGGAGCTGATTTATCCATTACAACGGATTTAACCGCCTCAGCTATTCTAATGATGGATAGAGAAGGCAAGCGGTATGTTCACGTGATGGCTTGGCTTCCTGAAGATAATCTGGAAGAACGAGTACAAAGAGATAAGATTCCTTATGACCAGTGGGAGCGGCGGGGGTTATTGCGGCTATGCTCAGGAAATACTATCAATTATAGCGATGTCACAGCGTGGTTTTTGGAGATTGTAGAAAAGCATGGCATAACGCCTTTGTGGGTTTATTATGATTCCTACTCAGCGCGGTACTGGGTGGAAGAGATGAAGCAGTATGGCTTCCCAATGGTGCGATGTATCCAGGGAGCTAAAACGCTATCATTACCAATGCAACAACTAGGAGCGGACTTGAAGGCCAAGCGGGTCAATTACAATAAAAATCCGCTTCTGAGGTGGTGTCTGACTAATGTAGGGATTCAGACAGACCGGAATGGCAATATTGTACCGATTAAGAACCAAAGTGCGAGGCATAGAATAGATGCCGCGGCGGCTTTATTAGATTCTTATGTTGGCCTATATGAGCACTTAGAAGAGTTCGCAAGAATGGCATAAAATAGTAAAAAAACAACCGCCTTTTTAGGCGGTTTTCCTATACTTTTCAGAGCTTGCAAAGTCCAAAATAAAGTCCAACAGATAATTTTAGGTGGTAAAATATTTTGATATAAAATGCTGTAAACCATGTAATTAGTGAGTTTTTCTAATTTTGTATTTTCCAGTTTTGTTCTTGTGCCTTCTGATTGTAAATCAGAAGGCTTTTACTATTTTTCAACTTTTACTCACCGCTCAAATGATGGACTGCCACAATTTGAATGCCGAGCCGCTCAATATCCGGAATTGCAGCTTGGGCTTTTTCATGTTCTCCCTCAACCCGCAAGACTATCTGAGCC
>JGI994J12354_10003404_pt1 | contig 14907 bp, 10 predicted proteins | sample IntmicLarv3ML3BL_FD_12354 | JGI IMG/M metagenome (IMG submission 12354)
CGGGCGTACCGGCGTCATCCTGCCATCGGTTTCCTGCCCGATTGCGCAGCCACATGCGCACGGCGGCCAGCTCGGGCTCGCATTGCTTTACCACCTTTTTTACCAGCCGCTGGTGGGTATTGCCTTCCTCGTCCTCGCGGAACTCATAGGTGCAGTCGGCGGTTTCATAGCCAACGGCAATGCGGAAAAGCGCCTCCTCCACGCGGGTGTTGATGCGCGCCGAAAGCCCCAGTGCGTCGGCCAGCGCCACATGCTCGTCGGCCAGCGCCAAAAACTCCGCATGGGACACATTCAGCCCCTTGGCGATGGTCTCAGCGCTGCGTCCGCGTGCCGTTTGTTCAGCAATTTTTTGCAGCTTGGGCTGAATTTTTGCCTCCCAAGAACCCATGACGAATCCTCCTCCCGGTGCGATGAATTTGAACGATCATTACCGTTGCACCGCCCGCGTCAATCCTCGGTATCGTAATAGAACGCAAACAGCTCCACGGCGTTTTTAAGATACCGGAAAAACTGCCGTTCGCTGTAGCCCATATCGTCGGCCACAATCCCGGCCTTGGTGCGGTCGCAGTAGTACACGCGTAGCATATGGGCCAAATCCGGCACAACCGCCATGTCCTCTAATGCGGAATCCACCCGCGCGAGCATGCGCTGGCGTGCGTCCAGTTGTTCGACCAAGGCGGGATTGCTGCGGCAGAGCACCTTGCTACGCTCCAGCTTGCGTTGCAGTAGATCACGCTCAACCTGCCATGTGCGGTACCGCCGCAGCACCTGGCGGGCGCTCAATGGCTGGCTTAAGGGAACTGTCAATTCATAGGACATCATGGGGGGCACCTCTCCTCTTGTGCAACTGAATTTGCGCGGGCAAACAAGCACAATCCGACGATAACATACATTATAGTCGCTTTTGTGACAATATTCTGACGGTTTGATGACAAAAAATATAATCTATCAGCAAAACATTATACAATACATTTCACAGGGAAAATGTGTTAAAATGATCAAAGGTTAGGGACCACCCGTCCCGGTTAGAAGGTGTTTGTGTGAAGACAATCCTTGGTTGCATCCGGCGAGCCGACGAGCGATTCGGCTTGATTGCGGACGGCGATTGCATCTGCATTGGGCTGTCGGGCGGCAAGGATAGCTTGGCCATGGTGCAAGCGCTGTCCCTGTACCGTCGGTTTAGCAAGCGGGCATACGAGCTGCGGGCGGTGACGGTGGATTTGGGCTTTCCGGCGGACTATTCGGCGCTGGCGGATTTTTGCGCCGCGTGGCAGGTGCCGTATACCTTGGTACCCACCCAAATCGGCCCGATTGTTTTTGAATCGCGCCAGGAGAAAAACCCTTGCTCGCTATGTGCCAACATGCGGCGGGGTGCGCTGAACAGCGCCGCCAAGTCGCTGGGATGCAACAAGGTGGCGCTGGGCCACAACCGCGAGGACGCGCTGGAAACTCTGCTGCTCTCATGGCTGTACGAGGGTCGTCTGCATACCTTCCAACCCAAGAGCTATCTGGATCGCCGCGAAATCACGGTCATCCGGCCGATGGTGCTGGTGCCCGAAAAGGAGCTGCTGCACGTGTCGCGCAGCCTCACTCTGCCGGTTTTAACCTCACCCTGCCCGGCGGCGGGCCGCACCAAACGGCAGGATATCAAAAACCTGATGCGCGAGCTAAACCGGCAAATCCCCGGTGCCACCGAACGCATGATGCACGGCCTTGTGGAAACCGAACAGTACGGGCTGTGGGATTAAATGCTGGATACCCGTCGCAGCCTCGGTTGCGCTTCAGCTTTTCATCGGTCTTGCGTTAACCACGTAGGGGCGAACAGTGTTCGCACGCAGCACCCCATTGGCAATATCAATCGTGAAACGAGGAACCAAAACTTTGAAATCCCCCTCTCGCCGCTGGATACCCGTCGCAGCCTCGGTTGCGCTTCAGCTTTTCATCGGCCTTGCGTATATTTGGAGCGTCTTTCAAACCGGCGTGGCCCAAAGTCTCTTTGGCGGCAACAACGCCACGGCGGGTGTCACCTACTCACTGGCCCTGTTGATGATGACCATCGGCTCTGTGGCAGGCGGCAGGATGTGCAGCCGGTTCTCTCTGCGTGGGGTGGTCATTACGGGGTCAATTCTCCTGGGCGGCGGCTTTCTGGCCAGCGGCCTGGTGACGTCCGCCTGCCCGTGGCTGTTGTGGCTGACATATGGCGTCATTGGCGGGTTGGGCTTGGGGCTGTCGTATTCCACCACCATCGCGTGTGCGCAAGCGTGGTACCCGGATAAAAAAGGCCTGATGACCGGCCTGGTTGTGGCGGGGCTCGGTGTCAGCGCCCTGATTTTTGCGCCCGTTGCCGAGCGGTTGGTGGAGGCGTTCGGGGGCCAAGGGGTGGGGGAACTGCCCACCTTGGCGCTGATGGGCGGGGTGATTTTGATTATCTGCGTGCCTGTGGCCTGCTTGCTGCGTATGCCCGAAGCCGCCGAGGCGCCTGCACGGGGCACCACGCTGGATGTGCCGCTGGGGACGGCACTGCGCGCACCCTTAATTTACGTTTTGCTGGCGGCGATGTTTTGCTCCAATATGGGGGGGCTGCTACTCATCGGTTTTGCCAAGCCCATTGCCGAAATCAAAAACCTCGCGGCGGTGGCCACCATGGGCATCATGGTTATTTCCGTGTGCAACACGGGCGCAAGGCTGCTTTGCGGCGGAATTTCCGACAAAATCGGAAGAATCCCCACCATCATGGCCTTGATGGTGCTCACGGGCGTGGCGGCCCCCCTCATCACGATGGTCGAAGGGCCGGGCGTCTTTGCCCTGTTTGCTGCCGTGGGCTTTGGCTATGGCGGCAGCATCGCCGTATTTCCCGCGCTGGTGGCCGAAATCTACGGCCCGCGGCATCTGGCCACGCTGTATGGCGTGGTGCTGCTGGGGCCGGGCAGCGCGGCGATTGTGGCCTCTGTTGTGGGCGGCTACTACCGTAACCAAGTCACCGACGAAATTTCCCCCATGCTGCCGGCCTTCTTGCTGGTCAGCGCCTGCGCCGTGGTGGGGCTGGTTTTGATGTCCGTGACGGTGATCTTGCGCAAACGCGCGAAACAACGAGCGAGCTTATCCGTCGAGTCGGATCAGTGAAACCGCCGTTTCGCAGGACTGTCCCCCGCCTCACTGAAGCAATTGCCGCTGTCATTTCGGAATAATTGACGACTACACCTTGAAATTTTGTCGAATTTTCAGTATATTATAAGAGGTGCCGATAAACAGGGCGATGCTACTGTCCGGCTGTGGCAGCGCCAAGAGGACAAGGAAGCCTAGAATCCCCCCTTAAGACTGAAAGGAAAGTGTGCCATGCGTCCCATTCACATTGTTACCGATAGCACCTGCGACATCCCCGCCGAAATCCTGCGGCAGTATAACATCACGGTGGTGTCGCTGTACGTCACCCTGGATGGCGAGGCTCTGTCGGATGATCAGATTACCCCCCAAGAAATTTTTGCCCACACCGAGCGCACGGGCAAGTTGCCGCAAACTACGGCAATCGCTCCGCAGGATATGATGGACGAAGCGCAGCGGTGGATTGACGATGGCTATGACGTGCTGTATATCGGGCTATCGTCGGGGGTTTCGGCCTGCCACAGCATCGGCTTGATGCTGGAAAAGGAGTTTGAGCCGGGCCGTTTTACCGCCTTTGACACCAAACGCCTGTCGAGCGCGGTGGGCCTCATGGCCATCCGTGCTGCCCGCATGGTGCAGCAAGGCATGGATGTTCCCACCATGCTGCCCCTGCTGACCGATATGACCAACCGCATGCACACCAGTTTTTTTCTGGATCAGGTGCAATATCTGCATTACGGCGGCCGGTGCAGCACGGTGCAGCTGCTTGGTGCCAATTTGCTAAAACTGCGCCCCATGATTCTGATGCCGGACGGCAAGCTGGTGGCGGGCGATAAGCTGCGCGGCAGCGTGGAGCGCTGCGTGGAGCTGTACCTGCAAAAAATCCTGCCGGACTGGCAAGTCATCCAAGGCCCCGAGGTGGCGCTCTGCTGGTCGGGCGGGTGTGAGCAAGCCTTTGAACTCATCGAAAAAGCCGTGCGTGAAAACCGTCCGGATCTTGAAATTTTGAAATCCACCGCCTGCAATGTCATTTCCTGCCACTGCGGCCCGGGCACAATTGGACTGTTGTTTGAGACAAAACCAAAGGGGTAGCGGAGGCCAGCGATGAACTGCACAAACAAAAAACGCAGTGACATTCCGTGCAAAAGCGCAAGCGGGATGACCTGAAAAATCCCGATATAAAGCAAAAGACACAGGAACGAATCCCCGTGTCTTTTGCTTTATATTGGTTGCACTGGCCGCTGAGCGCCTCAGCGGCAGGTTAGCGGAACCCTTCACGTCGATGAAACAATAATCAGGCTGGAGCCTGGGTCGGCGTGGTGCCATTATTGCCGCCGTAGAGCTTGTAGTTTACCTTCACCTTCAGCTCGGTGCGCCATTCTTGAATCTTGTTGTTGAAGGCGGTGGTTTTGGCGGTTTTCAAGCAGCTTTCAAAAACTTCGTCGCGGATATCCTCATAAGGCACAGCGCCGCTCTTCATTTCCTTGAGATACTTGATGATGTGGTAGCCAAAGTCGGAGGCCACCAGATTTTCGGTAATGTCGCCTTCGTTCTTAAGGCCCAGACCGGCCTTCGAGAAGGACTCAACAAAATTGGAAGTCGCACCAAGCAAATAGCCGTGCGTAATTTGCGGCTCGGCATTCATGCCGGGGTCGCCGTTGTATTCATCGCTCAGCTCGGTAAAGTCGTCGCCCGCCAAGGCTTTTTCCAGGCACTCATTGGCGCGGTCGGCAATCTTGGCCAACTCAACGGCGAGCATATCGTCGGCGGCTTTGGTGTCGGCCTCGGTGTCTTTCTCGCGCAGGGCCGAAATGGCTTGATTCTTGGTTTCGGGAATCTTGATTAAGATGTGGGTGACCGTGCGATAGCCCTCGGGGATATACGCAATGAGGGGCGAGCCATCACGCCAATAGTTGGCCTGATTGGTCTCATACGCAGACACGGGGTTGGGGGTTTCGTCGGTGGGTTCTGCGGTGTACTGATCGCGCTGGCTGGCCAAAATGGTGTCGTACAGCGCGCGGGACTCATCTTCCGTGACGGTAATGTCGGCGGTTTCAGTTGCCTCAAGCTGCTCAAAGGCGCGAGCCATGGTGGCGTCTTCAATCAGCATTTCCTTGTAAATTTCCAAACCGTCCTTGCCGTCCGCAGCGTTTGCCGTCTTGTATTCTTCCAGGAAATCTTCATAATCCTTTGTGCCGGCGGCCGTAGCGTCCACCAACTCCTCAGGGCTTGTGGCAATCCAGGCGTCAACCTTGGTCTGAATTTCTTCCTCGAAGTCAATCAAATCGGAATTTTCCAGCTTCCATGTGGCCAATTCCTTGGCAACCTCGGTGGCTACGTCAATTTTCTCTTCGTCCTCTTCCAGCTCGCGGGATTCCTGCTTGGCCAGTTCGGCTTCCCATTTTGTCGTCAGCTCTTTTTCAATGGGCTCAATGATGGGGTCAACCAACCCCTTTTCAATATCGGCGCGCTGCTGGGCTATGGCGGTATCGTTGCGTGTGGTGTATTCTTGAATTTCTCCATCCAAGACACCTTTTAGCGACTCTTCATAATTCTCGTTGCCCTTGTCGATATCCTCTTGGGTGGTATCCATAAAGCCAAGCGCGCGTGCTTTGATGGTTTTGATCTTGTTCTCAATCAACCCGCGCATGACCTCATTTTTCATGTTCGTAACAATGGGGGCGTATTGCGAGTCGTTGGGGTCAATGTACATGCCATAGCCGGAATTGTTCCAATAGTTGTAAAAAGCGACTTCAAAATCGCGCAGGGTGACGACCTCATCGCCGATGCGGGCGCAAACCTGTGCATCGCGGCGATCTTGATTGATCTCAATCAAGTTGCAGCCGGTGGTGCCGATGACGGTAACCAGCAGCAGGGCAATGGTCAGCAGCCATGCGCCGATGCGCGGAAATTTCGTGTGCTTCATCAGTTGTTCTCCTTATGGGGTTCTCAATTCAACTCGCCCCAAGGCAAGCGCCGATCAATGGAGGGCGTGTGCCCGTCCAGCCAGCGGTTGCCAAGGGGCTGGTGAGGGTACCTTATTGGGGGGTAATCGCCACGACATTTTCGGTTTCGGTGTCATAGGTCACCCAAAACAGTCGGTTGGCGTTGGTGGGGTCGAGTCTGGCGGGGAATTTTACGGTGTGCGCCGCGATGTTCTGCTGAACCTTGTAGGCGGTAGTATTGCTGCTGTTGGGCGGCCAGGCTTGGTAATTCAACACATCATAGGTGGTGTCCACGCAGCGGACCGTACCATTAACGCGGGGCAGGGGCAGCCATTGGCAGGGGAAATCGCCGCGCACAAAGGCCGTGTAGTTGAGGGTCGAGAAGGACGAGAACACCGTAAACAAATCGCCCATGGAATCCTTGGTGATGGCGCGTCCCTCAGAAGGATCGGCCAAATAGAATTTTCCGCGGTACTCAAAGCTGCAAACGCCGTGGCCGCCGCTTAACCAAGCGTCAGTGTTGTTGTAGCTGTTGACGTAATGGCGGGGGTCGTTGTAGCCGTTATAAGGCGTGCTCTCTGAGTACGAGGCGCAGGGGAAGGCATTGATGCCGCATTGCAGCATCAGGAAGGCGTCCACCTCGCCCAAGCCACAGCATGAGGCGTATCCTTGCCCGTTGCCCGTGGCACCCGCGATGGCCATGTAGGCGTCTTGATAGGGGAAGGTGGCGGTGGGATAAACACCATCGCCCGCGTAAACCATCTCATTGGTGGTGGTCACCCACAGGTGACAGGCCAAAATAACATCCATTTCGTTGGCGCCAACCGGGGCAAACTTGGCCAACATGGAATTGACCTTGGCCGCAAAAAAGTTGATGCGCCCGGTATGCTGGGTATTGCTGTTTCCGGCATCATACCGATAGGTCGGCGTAAAGCTGGACATGTTGGCGGTGGGGAAGGCATCGGTGAAGAAATGCCGCAGGGCATTGTAATTCATGTAGCATTGAACGACCTGCTTGAAAAGATCCGGGGAATCCAGTGAAAGGTCGCTCAGGGTAATGGTGGCCTGGCGCGCATAGACGGCATCCACAAACCTGGTGTAGGCCGTCGCCATACCGCCCGTGGTCATAAAGTCTTGCACCGCATCGGGCAGGGCATAGCGGTTAAAGGTGGGCACGGTTGCAATTTTTGTGGTGGGCGCGGTGGTTCGGGCGTCTGGAACCGTCAGCGTCTGGGGCGGCAGGCTGACACCCGCGGGCAGACCGAAGTCTACGCGGTAGGTGATTTCCACATTGCCCGACGCGCTGGAGGGCCAGTTAATCGCGGTGGGGAACAGGTAGTGCGAGCGGCCTTGCCAGATGTTGTTGTTGCTTTCAAAATACCAAACCAAGGCTTTGCCGCCATCCGGGCCCGCGCCGTCCAAAAGGAAGCAATCCATCTTTTGGCCGCGGTTGGGACGGAAATCACCAATGGTGGAGGCATCAAAAACCGTGACACCGCCAACCTTGACTTCGGAAACAAAAATATAGACGCTGCGCGACGGGTTGGTGCTGCCTTCGCCTGCGCCAAAGCTCATGTAATTAACGCTGCCGTTCACCCAGCCAAAGGTGTTTTGGCCAAAGGTGGCTTTTTGGAAATCCCCGCCCGTGGTAAAGGGGAAATCGCGGGTGCCGCCCAAGTTCAGCTTAACCGAGGTGGTCAGCGGCGAGGGGATGGGCGTTGGGGTCGGCACAGCGGTTGGCGTCCGGGTAACGCCGACAGTGGGGGAGGCGGTCGGGCCTGCGGTAACGCCCGCTGTCAGGGTAGAGGTCGGCCCGGCGGTAACACCCGCAGTCGGGGTTGCTGTCACAGCGGTGGGTGTCGGATCGGGCGATGACGTATTACAGCTCATGGGGAGCGTGGCGGTGCCGAACATATGGGCGCGGATGGCCAAAATGGTGTCGATATCAATGACACCGGTTTTGGAAATATCGGCGGCGGTAAGCGCCAAGCCGGTCAAGGTCGTCTGGCCAAACATGTGCGCGCGCACGGCCAGAATGTCATCGATGTCGATGGCTCCCTGCGCGTCGAGCGTAACGTTGCCCAATTGAACACAATTTTCGTCGTGAACGTGGCTCGCGGCCGCAACCGGGAAAATTCCCAGCGGCAGCAACAGGGCCAGCGTAGCCACAACCAAAAGCCAAGCCAAAGCGGTTCTTTTCGCTTGATTCTGGAGTTTCAACATTGCCTTGTTCATCCTTTCTTTCGACAAGCACGCGCCGCGCATCCGCAACCGTGGCACCATGCGCCAATGATACGGACGAAAGCGACAATTGCTCATAACTTCGCCTTCTACCATTATAATGCTTCCCCGCCGTTTGTCAATGGAAAAAACTGAAAAAGACGTGGGAGCGCCCAAAAAATGTCCGCATCAGGGCTTGCCGTCAGGGTGGGGCTGCCGCATTCGGTCATGTCTGCCCCGCGCGGAACATATAGTGTTTCACAGAAGGTGGGGGGTGTTGTTTTGCTTTTGGTCATCAAACGCAAACAAATCATGGATGTACTCAGCTTTGTGGCCATTGGCTTGGCGCTGATGATCAGCATTGTGGTGATCATGGACGTCAAGGCCGGGCGGTCGCGCAGCGTCATTGAGTGGGGGCTTTCGTTTTCCGTGCCAAACCAGCCGCCGCAAGGCACGGTGGATGCCGAAACCCTGCGGCAATACAACGCGCTGTATTCCGTCAAAACGCCGCAAAAGCTGGTCTGCCTGACCTTTGACGCCGGGTACGAAAACGGCTATATGCCAAGCATTTTGGATACCCTCAAGCGGCACAATGTGTCGGCAGCCTTCTTTTTGGTTGGGCATTATTTGCAAAGCCAGCCCGAGCTGGTGCGCCGCATGGTGGCCGAGGGCCATGTGGTGGGCAACCATACCATGAACCACCCGGGCGCGGCCAAGCTGAATAATCCCGCCGTTTTCACAAAGGAATTGCAGGATTTCGAGGCCCTCTACCAAGAGGTTGTCGGCGCGCCCTGCGCCAAGTATTATCGCCCGCCCGGCGGGTTGTACGCCGCTCCCAACCTGGAAACCGCGCGCGACCTAGGCTATACCACGGTCTTTTGGTCGCTGGCCTATGCCGATTGGGATGTCAAAAACCAACCCGATCCCACCGCCGCCATGGAAAAATTGACGGGCCGCATCCACCCGGGCGCTGTGGTGCTGTTGCATAGCACCTCGCGCACCAACGCCCAAATTTTGGATCAGCTCATCACAACCTATCAGGAAATGGGGTATACCTTTGTTCCGTTATATACACTTACCGCTTAAGGCCATCAAACGCTGGGCTGCGCTTTGCATCAGCGTAACGTTGCTGTTTTGCGCGGGATACACCCTGCGCCGCGTTACGGCGGTCGATACCACCCGCACCGGCACACCACTTTTGGTGCTGATGTACCACAGCATTCTGCCCAACCCCGGGCGCATCGGGCGGTATGTCTGCTCGCCTGAAACCCTGCAAAACGACATGGAGTACCTGGCCGCCAACGGCTATACGGCAGTCAGCGTTGCCCAGGTACTGGATTACCAAGCAGGAAGGGGCACCCTGCCGCCCAAGGCCGTTATGCTGACCTTTGACGACGGCTTTTACAATAACTATGTATACGTCTACCCATTGCTGCAAAAGTATAATATGAAAGCCATTTTTTGCGTCGTGGGAAAGTATTGCTTCGAGCCCCCCGACGACACCATGAACGCGGCATACAGCAGCTTAACCGGCGAGCAAATGCGCGAAATGGAAGCCTCGGGCCGCGTGGAAATTGCCAATCATTCCTACGATATGCACAGCCACAACAACCGCAACGGGGTATCCAAGCGCGCTGCGGAAAGCCAAGAAGAGTATCACCAAACGCTGTCCCAAGACCTGCAAAAGCTCCAGCAGCGATTAACCCAAGAAATCGGCCACGCCCCGGTATCCTTTGCCTATCCCTTTGGCGCATTCACCAAAACCACGGACGATGTCCTGCGTGACAATGGTTTTTTGGTAACCTTCTCCTGTGTGGAGGGCATCAACGACCTGCACCCGGGGGATGATCTGTACCGGCTCAAACGCTACAATCGCCCCGGCGGTCGAAGCACCGAAAGCTTTTTAGGGCCGATTATCAGCAGGGTGGGGGAGTAGCCCGCGCGAAACTTTTCCGCGAGGCGAAGCCCGGCCTTTAACAAAATCTTCCGTAAGCCAAACATGGCCTTCAACAAAAAAACATCGAATAAGAAGCGCATCAACACAAACCCCACCCTTAAAACAAAGGATGGGGTTTGTTTGTAACCGCGTGTTAATCGTGATTCTACCGCTTCTCAAACGCCACATAATCGCGTGGCGCGCGCACGGCTTTGTAGGCGGGGCGGATAATCTTGGAGTTGTTGATAACCTCCTCCATGCGATGGGCGCTCCACCCCGCGATGCGCGCGATGGCAAAGATGGGGGTGAACAGCTCCAGCGGCAAATCCAGCATTTGATACACGAATCCGGAGTAAAAGTCGATATTCGCCGAAACGCCTTTGTAAATCTTGCGTTCCTTGGAAATAATCTGCGGGGCCAGGCGCTCCACTTTCTCATACAAGGCGTATTCCTTGTGGCGGCCCTTCTCGTTGGCAAGCTTTTGCACAAAGCTTTTCAGCACATTGGCGCGGGGGTCGGAAAGCGAATACACCGCGTGGCCCATGCCGTAGATCAGTCCGGCGCGGTCAAAGGCATCACGATCCAACAGCCGTTTGAGGTACGCGGCAATTTCGGTCTCATCCTCGGGGTCTTGCAGGGTGGCATTCATTTCCTGCATCATCTGCACGACTTTAATGTTGGCACCCCCATGGCGCGGCCCTTTGAGGGAGCCCAACGAGGCGGCTACAGAAGAATACGTATCTGTACCCGACGAGCTAACCACGTGGGTAGTAAAGGAAGAATTGTTGCCGCCGCCATGTTCGGCGTGCAGCACCAGCGCCAAATCCAAAATTTTGGCTTCCAGCCGCGTGTAGCTGCTGTCCGGGCGCAGCATATGCAAAATATTCTCGGCGGTGGTCAGGTGCTCTTGCGGATGATGAATATATAAGCTGCCCCCGCAATGATAGTGATGAAAAGACTGATACCCATACACCGCCATCGAGGGAAACCGGGCAATCAGCTCCAGCGACTGGCGCAGAATGTTGTCGATGCCGATGTCGTCCGGGGTATCGTCATACGAATACAGTGTCAGCACGCTGCGGGCCAGCATGTTCATCAGGTCGCGGCTGGAGGCTTTGAGAATAATATCCCGCACAAAGCCGCGCGGCAGGGTGCGCTCTTGGGCCAAAATGCCGTTAAAATCCTGCAATTGCCGGGGAGTCGGCAGTTCGCCAAACAGCAGCAGATATACGGTTTCCTCAAACCCAAAGCGATCGGAGGCCAAAAAGCCAGCTACCAGATGCTCCACATCATAGCCGCGATAAAACAATTGCCCCTCACAGGGCACAGATTCGCCCTCCACCATGTTGTAGGCCTTAACATCGGCAATCTCGGTCAGCCCAACCAGAACGCCCTTGCCGTTGATGTCGCGCAGGCCGCGTTTAACGTCATATTTGCCATATAATTCCGGGTCAATGTTACAACTCCCGGCCACCATTTTTGCATAGGCTTGCAACTGTTGTTGTTGTGTCATGTTCATCCCTACCCTCCTGCTATCCTCTAAAAAAATCACCGTCCGCATCGCGTGGTACCACAAATACCATTGTACCACACTTTTGGAACAAGCTCAAACGCGGATGAAAAAAATCAGGGAGCCAGCCACGTCATAGGCGTAATGGGCGGCAGGATGCGAGCAAGCGTGAGGCATTGCGTGGTGTTGCCGTGCAGGGCCATGGGGTTGCCCAAAATCCATTGCGCCAGCTCGCCGGCGGTGGCCACAGCGGGCGAAATATCCCCGCTGCGCGGAACCCTTTGCGCCTCGCACATCGCTTGCTTGCCCGAAATCCGCCACAAGCCATGGTTGTGCGCAAACAGCGGGTCTTGCACAAAAATGTGGGCGCTCTCAGGACTGCCGCTGGGCAAGGCGGTAATCAGCTTGGCCAGGTTGATCACCCGCCCGGCGGTTTGGGGCACGGACACCACATCCTGCCCAATGCGCAGGCCGGTTTCGGGAGGGAGCCGCAGCCGCACCCGCTTGGCCCCGCGGCGCGCCAACCCGGAAACTAGCGCAAACCAAAAGGGATCATCCCCAAAGGCTTGCAGGGTGTCGGCCTGTTCGCGTACCACTCGCCCAAACCATACACCGCTTAGCTGCCGGCCATCGCGCGCGCATAACGCAAGGTGATCCGGCCGCGCGCAGAAGCGTTCGAGCTGAGCCAAAAGGGTGGGTTGCGAGGCGGAAAAAGCCGCATCAAAGGGCTGAAACCGCCATTGCCGAAACCGATGCCATTGGGGCACAAGCGCGGGCGTTAAGTCGTGTAAGGGAGGCAAATCCACCACGTGTGCGCGGGCTTGCGCGGCTTCGGTGCAAAAAACCGTGTTCCATTGGTCGTCAAGTAACGGGTTGTTTTCGGCCTCGGCAAAGGCCATCACATCCCCATGCTTGGCCGCGCGCCCAAGGCAATCGCCCAAAAGCGCCGCCATATCATGAATCTCATCCCGCCCGTCCGGCGGCAGCAAAACATGTGCCGCATGGATATCCGCCCCGCGTAGCTTCATGCGCAAGGGCATCGCCGCCATGGCGCCCACAGGCTGGGCCGGATGATTCCCCAAACCGCCACCAGCCAAAAGCGGCGCCACCCCACTTTTTCCAAAGACGCCGTGCCCAGCCAGGCCATCCGTAGGCAGACCCGCGTTTTTTCCAAAACCGCCATCAACCAAGCCCCCTGCGGGAAAAAGCAGCGCAATGCGGTCGGCGGGGCAGGGCAAATCAACTCCGGCGGCATGGTGCCAAAAATCCGAAGCCAGCATTTTGTGTGGAGGGGAGAAGACCATGGAACACCTCGTCATTTTAATAGGGGATACCTCATCATCTTATAATGAAGAAGAAAACGCAACGGACAACACAACCATTGTAACGCGCACGCTTTTTTTTGGCAAGCTTGGGGGTAGCAAAGTGTTCGAACGATTCTCAACCTGCTTCCCCAAAATTAAGACGGTGTCATCAACTGAATTACCCGGCGCAACCCCGCAACCTGTGGTAAAATATAGGTGACGCCCCATCCTGCCGCCTTAGTGAGGTCATCATGCCGCGTACGCCGCCCGCCCCGCAAAAGCAAGTGCAGCAAGCGCTTACAAGCGCGATGGGTCTGCTTCCCACCGGCACCAAGTTTTTGGCTTGTGTTTCGGGCGGTGCGGACTCCATGGCCCTGCTGTTTGCGTTGCACGAGATGGGCGTGCCCATGGCAGCGGCGAGCATTGATCACGGATTGCGCCCGGAGTCTGCCGACGAGGTTGAACTGGTGCAAGCGTTTTGCCAAGCGCACGGCATTGCGTTTTTTCATCAGAAGGTCAGCGTATCCCTCTTCCAAGGGAAAACCAAGCCCCAGGAAGGCCCGGCGGCCCAGACGAAGCCCCCGCAGCAAGGGATGGCCCTTCGCCGGGGACTGGAGGACGCCGCCCGACAAGCACGCTACGCGGCCCTGGCGGCGCTGGCCCGGGAGGCAAACGCCACGGTGCTGGTCACCGCCCATCATCAGGATGATCAGGCCGAAACCCTGCTGCTGCACGCCCTGAGAGGAACCGTGCCACACGGCATGCGCCGGTTAGGCCCAGTGCCCATTGAAGAAAAGCATCGGTTGGGGCCGACACCCATCGAGAAGAACCATCGCGCGGAGCCGGTATCCACAGAGGGAAATAATCACGTGGGCCCGACGCCCACGGATGGTGGCGCGCAGACGAAAGAATCCCCCCTCCAGTTGCTGCGCCCCTTTTTGCAATTGCCCCAAAGCGTGCTGCTGGCCTATGCGGCGCAGCACAATATTCCGTCGGCATCCGACCCCACCAACGCAAACACCGTCTATTTGCGCAACGCCATCCGGCATGAGGTGCTGCCCGGATTGGACCGCCACGCCCCCGGCGCTGTGGGGCGGCTGGCGTTGGCTGCGGATATCGCGGCGGATGAGGATGCCTGCCTGCACCAATTGGCACAGGAATTTACGGAAAAAAATCTGCATGTGCCAGAAGCACAAAGCCCCGAGGTGCTTTGTTTGCAAAAGTCAGCGCTCGCCACGCTACCCGTGGCGTTGCAACGGCGGGTGGTGCGGTTGACGCTTGCAAAAATCGGATTGGTCTGTCCCTCTTTTGATTTTACGCAAAATGTGGTACAATTAACAAACGTGGCCCAGGGGCACTTGTCCAAGGGCGGCGTTAGCGTGGACGCGGACAGTCGCAATCTGTATATTTCCGGCCCAGTGCCGCAAATGGAAGAAGTCGCGCTGGCTCCTGGTCTGTTGTGCTTGCGCGCGCGAATGCCCGGCGCAAGCGCGGCAATGTCCGAAATGAACACGCCACCCCACAGCGCAACCGCGCAAGCCCTCGGCGCAGACGTGCCAACGTCGAATTGCCTTGGCGATGCTCAAACAGGAGGCATGCAATTTTCGGTGCGGTTTGTCCATGGTGTGCCGTCCTTGCCCCAACCGCGCAAAGCCGCAGTGCTTGCGGCTGATCTCGGCGGGTTGCATTTACCCTTTGCGGAATATGCGGCAATCGGCCATGCTTGCGGACGTTCCCGGTACCTACATGGCGCGGTGTTTCGCTTGGCCCGCCCGGAGGATGTGTTCGCCCCGCTGAACACCCCGGGCGAAAAACCCCTGTTTCGACGTCTAGCCGATCGCGGCATGCCCCAACCCCTGAGGCTTCGGCTGGTGGTGTTGGCGGCGGGTC
>JGI994J12354_10003405_pt1 | contig 14902 bp, 19 predicted proteins | sample IntmicLarv3ML3BL_FD_12354 | JGI IMG/M metagenome (IMG submission 12354)
TTATGCTTGTAATGTTTCAAGGTGCGAGTTCAACTGACCGAGCAAAGTATCCAATTCAATCCCGTGAGCTTGGCAAGCCTCCTCTAAAGATTCCATCTGCGCGGACGGACAGCCGAAACAATGTAAACCCGATTGCATTAAAATCGGAATAATGCCTTTGTCTATACTTAATATATCTGCAATAAGCATATCTTTATTAACTTTCATAAATTTATCCTCCTAATTTGTTAAAAATTAAAAAATTCGTTGCCTCCATAGTATAACAAAATTTCATGAACTTTTATACGGCTAATCCAAATTTATTCGTTTAATTTTTTTAAAAAAACAAAACGAGAGCGGATTTTATTTTCGCGATGGCAATGAGCCAAGCGAGAGAGTTTGCGGCGAGGCGGTTCACTTTGAAACGTCCTCAATCCAACTCTTACTGTAAACTTTCGGAGATGGGAAATATCTAAACATTACTTTTCCGACAATATCTTCCGCCGGAACATAATGACTTTTCACCCAACTGCGCGAATCAATAGATTTATTTCTGTTATCGCCCATAACAAAATAGCTGTCATCGGGCACGAGATACGGACCGCTGTTATCAAAACTTTCTTCTTTTATAAAAGAATCCGGCAAAGGTTTTTCATTTCCGTTTATGTAAACTTTACCGTCGATAAGCTCAACAAGCTCACCCGGCAAACCTATGACTCTTTTAACATAAAGAACATCTCTGTTATCGGGCGGAATAAAAACGATTATATCGAATCTTTCCGGCTCTTCAAGCAAATACGATAATCTTGATGCGACAACTCTGTCATCAACCATAATAGTCCCCTCCATTGACGGAGACGGAATTTCCGCATTTACGATAACATATCCGTTTATCACATACGCAATTGACAATGCAATCGCGATGCCTTTTGTCCAGTCCATAATTTCTCTTATAACTTTCTTTTTAAAACTTGATTTTTTATCTAAATTTTTATTATCCGGCTTATTTAAATCCATATAAAAATCCTCCTGTTTATATCTCAAGTTTGCCTCTGCAATTTCAAAAATTCTATACATATTTTTCAATTTTATAAAATACTTTTCGATAACACTAAAATTTGATTTTCAAATTATTGAATTTGATTTTTGCTGTAAATTCTCGGTCTCGGGAAATATCTAAATATTACTTTTCCCAAAACATCCTCTATCGGAACATAACTGCTGTTTTCCCAACCTCTGGAATCGTGCGAATAATTTCTGTTATCGCCCAAAACAAAATAGCTGTTTTCCGGCACATGATAAGGACCTTTGTTATCAAAACTTTCCTCACGCGTGAAAGAATCATTCAAAGGTTCTTCGCGTCCATCTATATAAACTTTGCCGTCGATAAGTTCAACCGTTTCGCCCGGCAATCCGATAACTCTCTTAACATAAAGTTTTTCCCGCTCATCGGGCGGAATGAAAACAATTATATCATATCTTTCCGGCTCACCGATTAAATAAGATAAACGTGACGCAACAACTCTGTCATTCGTCATAATAGTGTTTTCCATCGAGCCTGTCGGGACATCCGCGTTTACGATAATAAATTTATTTATTACATATGCGGCGGAAATCGAAATAAGAATAACCAATGCCCACTCAATAACTTCTTTCATGATTTTATTTTTGAACTCTAATTTTTTATCGTCGTTTTCAATTTCTGAATCCGGCAGTTTTTCTAAATCGTCGTTATTATTTAATTCCATCTGAACTCCTCCAATTCTATCTGAACACTTTCAATTTTAACTCAAGACAGAAATCCCCCACCTCTAAGATTCAAGTCGCAGACTTGAATCAAAGGTGGCGGGTGAACAATTTATTTGGCTGGTCGTAAAACTTCGTTTTACTGCTCGCCCAAGCAACCCGGGTGGGGGTTTCAGGCTCCCACCAAATAAGCATTATATTTTCAAAGAAAATGTAATGCTGTCTTGACCCGTTAACAGCCGTTATATTTTTCAATCATTATATTCTTCGTAATTTCCCAAATCCGGAAAATATCTGAATATCACTTTGCCCTGTATTTTTTCAAAAAAAACATAGGGATTTTTCCAATATCGAGAATCAAACGAATTAATTCTGTTGTCGCCCATAACGAAATACGCGCCCTCGGGCACAAAAAACGGACCTAAATTGGCACTGTCCAAAGTAGATACATATTCATCTATGAGCGGTGTTGTTCTATCATCGATATAAATTTTTCCGCCTATAATGTTTACTGTTTCTCCGGGCAATCCGATTATTCTTTTTACATAAAGTTCTTTTTCATCGTCCGGAAACTTGAAAATTATTATATCATATCTTTCCGGTAAATGTTCTTTATATGTTAATTTCGATGCCACAATTCTATCATCAATATTAATAGTTTTCTCCATTGAGGAAGTCGGGACAACTCCGTTTGTCAATACCTCTTCTTCTACGACTCTGCTGTAGAGTATGAGCGCATTATTTCCGAACCCTCTGAGCATACTTTTTTCGTTCTCGTTCATCACAGTCAGCAGGAGCACCGCAACTAAAAAACATATCGCCATCATGAACATATCAACAATTCTTTTTGGTAGAGCCAAAATTTACACCTCCCAAAAACGAAATTAGTTTACACGGAAATTTGTAATGCTTGATTTTCCCAAATTTAAAAACAGACCTCCTCGGAAACCGACTTGACATAGTTTTTAAATCACATTTTTTTGTATGGAACGGTCAAGACGCGCTCCATACATCACGAAAAACAATAAATCATTCTAAAAATTCAGAAGATGTTTCCGCATTTGGTTAATTTGTAACATTATTAAATTTTGAAAATTGTTTTTGGTTTCCGCGAAAATTTAATCTAAAATATTTTTATCCCCCAACGTTTACATATTTTACAAAGTTGTTTCGGAAACCGCCTTTTTGTCAGCTTGTTCGGATTACCTGACAGGTCTATGAAATATATCGGCTTTAATTGAAATTTATTCGCACACACAAGTTTGATTCGTAAAATCTATTCAATAAAATATTTAAACTCAGTATAATATTTAAAAATTACCCGCCCCAAAATATCTTCAAAAGGTACGAATTGATTAAACCAATATCGCGCGTCCCATGAATCATCGCGGTTATCGCCCATCATAAAATAATGTCCGTCGGGAATTTCCAAAGGTCCTATATTTGAATAATTATTTGATGACAAATATGGTTCGTCCAAAGGCGTTTCGCTGTTATTTATATAAACTTCGCCGTTAATAATTTGTAATGTTTCATTCGGCAATCCGATGATTCTCTTAACCAAAAGTTTTTCGGTATCGTCGGGAAATCTGCAAACAACCACGTCAAATCGTTTCGGCTCGAAAATATCATAATAAAATCTAAAGGATATATGTCTATCGTCAGCAGATATCGTGTTCGCCATAGAGTTTGTCGGAACTGACGCATTTAAAAAAATCACTTCCGTTAAAACAAGAAAAACCATCACGCAAAATATTCCCACTTTTAAATAATCAAAAAAATTATTTTCAAAAAGAGATAAGAAAAAATCTGTTTTACCGTTCGTACTTTTATCCAAAAGTAACGCCCCCACTTGCAGTAAAATTTGCATCTTTGAAATTATATCATAAAACTTATTCGGAAACCACATTTTTACTGATAGAAACTGCGACGGGTTAACGCGGTTTTCTTCATCTTGTTCAAGTTTCCGAACAGGTTCGGTTTGGAAAAATAACATGAACACAAATTCGCTCGTAAAAAAAATTTGCCGAAAAATTATAAATATCCGAAACACAGAAAGAATCACTTATTTATCGGTGTCTTTTTCATTTCGGCAATACATTTTGTATACAAAGTGTGCTATAATTTATGATACTGTAAAGTCTTTTAATGAAAATCTGATACAAAAGCAATTATAAAAAGAGTAACCACGGAAACTAATTTCNAAAAAAAATTATTCTCAAAAGTAGGGAACGGTCTTGACCGTTCCGCAGAATAACGGAGCAGTCAAGACTGCTCCCTACGAAAAAATGCAATCGGAAATCCCTAAAATGCGGAGGGGGTACCACCCGACAGAGGTTTCTTTTGCAAAACAAAAAACCTTGAGAGGTATCACCCGACAGAGGTTTCTTTTGCAAAGCAAAAAAACCTTGAGAGGTATCACCCGACAGAGGTTTCTTTTGCAAAGCAAAAAAACCTTGAGAGGGGATAAAAATATTTTAGATTTTTAAACTCAGTAAAATCAAGCATTATGACTTTCCGTGGAAACGAAAAAAACTAAATGAGGTGAAAGTGTTTATGCAAAAAAAAATTAAAATAACACCCTCTCATGAGGATTACTTGGAAACAATTTATTTTTTGAGCAAACAAAACAGTTCTGTAAGAGTTACCGATGTGGCGGCAGAATTAGGAATATCCAAGCCGAGCGTAAACAAAGCCGTTAATATTTTAAAAAACAAAGAACTTGTTGAGCACGAGCATTACGGCTCGTTACAACTGACGGAAAAAGGGTTGGAGATGGCGAAATCGGTCGCGGACAGACATTTTGTTTTAAAAAGATTTTTAAAAGATTTATTAAAAATTGACGATACCACAGCAGAGGAAGAAGCGTGTAAAATCGAACATCACATAAGTTCAAATACGATTACGAGATTATCAAAATATTTAGATGATACTTTGGGAAAATCTTAGATTCCCCAAATCTCACGGATTTATGAAAGGAGCATCGCCTTGTCTGAGTTTCATGAATTAATTCGGGATTTTCAAAAAATCAAACCTTATTTAACGTCATTTTATATTTATGGATTTATGTCAAGGAATGATTATAACCAGAAAAGCAAACGCACTTATGATAACGAAAAACGCAGAATCGAAAATTATTTAAAAGATTTCGTTGTCCATCAATATGAAAAGAATTTTAAAAAAGTATTTATATCGGTGGACACGCGAAGTATTTTAAAAAATCCTTTTTATAATACGTGGAAAACCAAGAGCTTTACCAACAACGATATCATTTTACACTTTTATATATTGGATATTTTAAGAGAGAGAAAAAAACTTTCGGCGAAAGATATCACGGATATTTTGGTTGATGACTACGATAGTTTGATTGATTTGCAGGTCGTCAGATTAAAATTAAACGAATATGAAAAATTGGGAATCATAAAAAAAGAAAAAGACGGAAACGCCGTTAATTACTTTATCGCGGACATTAATATTTTTAAAGGAAAAATCAAACCGTATTTGGACGATGCTTTGTGCTTTTTTTCCGAGATATTTCCGCTCGGCGTAATCGGAAGTTTTGTTTTGGATTTGGAAAATATAAGCAATAAATATTTTTCGTTTAAACATCATTTTATCGTCCACACCTTAGAAGACGAAATGTTATTGACGCTGTTGGACGCCATTCACAAAAAAGCATTTATCACAATATATCCGAATCAAGGCGCGCTTCCACATACAAAAATCATTCCGTTAAAAATTTTGGTAAGCACTCACACGGGACGAAGATATATTTGTATCTATCGCCCTGAAACAAAGCGATTCGGTACATTTAGATTGGACAGCATTAAGAATGTGAAAATATTAAAAAAATGTGAAAATTACGACTACTATTTTGAAAGAGCCGAAACTCAAATTAAAAATTGTTGGGGCGTTTCTTTCGGCGGAAAAACTCAGCGGAATGAAAAAATTTATTTTGAAATTTATGCCGATGAAAAAACGGAAAGTTTTGTTATCGAAAGATTGATGCGCGAAGGGCGCGGCGGAATTGTAACTCGCATAAACGAATTTACTCATTCTTATTCCAACATCGTTCATGATTCAAATGAGATTTTGCCGTGGATAAAAACTTTCACGGGGAGAATTTTAAAAATAGAGGGCACAAGCAGGGAAGTCATCAATAAATATAAACGCGATGTTTTGCAACACGCCAACATGTATAAAGATGATATTGATTGAAATTAATTTTTTATAGATTAATTTTTTATAAATTCTTATGTGTGCAAAAACATTTTAATACTAAAATTATTTTTATTCGTATATTACTGAGAAAGCTTTGTGCTTTTAGTTTATACGAATTTTTATTTTTAAAAATAATATAAGTGCTCTAAAGCTCTTGAATCAAAAAGCATTTCTGTTTTCATATCTTAATTCGTAATTTCAATTCATATCAAAGGGGTGCAATCATGATTATTTTCAGCATGATTTTTAAACTTATTCTTGCGATAATGCTTTTTATTTTAAGCATTTGTTTTTTGCTTATGATTCCGCTTAATGTCGGCTCGATGTTAATATATTCTTCAATAGCAAAACCGATTTTTCCTTTTGAAGAAAGCGCAAAAGTATCACGATACATTAAAAAAGGTTTCTTTATTCAAGCTGTATCGGTTTTTGCAACTGCTATGTTATCTATGATGATGATTAACGGCGAGTTACCCGATATATTAGTTACGTTGGCTACGATTTTATTCAGTCCGCTCACACTTTTTGTATTTCTTCCTTTAATACTTCATCAACTCAGAGATTGGCATTTTGAGGAATACGCAACAGTGTTTTACGGCGTGTCCGTTTGCGGAGGAATTTCAAGTATAGTATCCGCGTTTTGTATTCCGATGATATATCTTTCAATTTTTTAAACATGTAATTTTCTTTGAAAAAATTTTTATAAAAAAGAGGTGCTGTATGAAAGACGTTAGGAAATCGCTTGCCGATTTTGCTGATAATCTTATGAGGGCCTTACTTTATCTTCACATGATGGCTGTTTTAGCAATATCGTTAGTTTTGCTCATTCCCTCATGTTTTATTCAATATAAAATAGTTTCGCCGATTTTTCCTCGTGAAGAAAACGGGAAAATATCCAAGCATATTAAAAAAGGATTTGTTATTCAATTTCTATCGGCTGTCGCGACTGCTGTATCGGCTACGATGTTGCTTGAGTTTGCGTTTAAATTTGAGTTTGCGATTCCCGAATTATTAATCACATTGCTTGCGATTCTTTTCAGCCCGTTAACGCTTTTTATGTTTCTTCCGTTGACACTTCATCAACTCAGAGGTCACTGGGATTTTGAAAAATACAAAAAATTATTTTATGGCGTGTCTGCTTGTGCGGGGATTTCAAGCGTCATATCCGTTTTTTACATTTTCTATACGATGATATGGTAATTTTTTCTTTCTGATAAGACGATTATTTTTATATGGAAAGGGGCGCTAAATAAATGACTCAAGAGAATTTAGGTATTTTCGGAAAAATTTTTATGGTGATTATGGTGATTGGCATTATAATCGCTGTAATACTTGCTATTTTCGCATTATTGGTAACTGTCGCGATATCATTTTCTTTTTATTATAAAATCGCATATCCCGTTCTTCCTCGCAACGAAAAAGATAAGACGTCCAAATATATTATCAGAGGTTTTATTTTGCAATCCGCATCTTCGGCGTTAGCCGTTGTACCGACTGTTTTATTTTATTTATCCGCTGTGTCGGATACGCCAAAAAGAATTGTCAGCGTAATCGGAATGATTATACTTTTGGTAATTATTCCTTTGGTACTTCGCAATTTCCGAAACTTATATGTTGAGCAATACATTCAAATATTTTACGGTGCGGTTATTTGTGCGGGCATTGCAGGTCCTGCGTCAGCACTTCTGGTTTATGAATTAATTAGGTACGCGCGCTCTTTTCAGAGAGAATTTCTTCTTTCGATTATTGGTTTTATGTAATTGAGTTGTGCAATACGGAAAAGCGCATGATATTTTTATTTGCGGAGAGCAGATTTTTGGAACGGCGTTTCTATGTTTTTTGGATTATATAAAAGGAGTGTATAAATTTGATTATGTTTTGGATAGCAGCCGCACTACTTATGGTGTTTTTAGTTGTAGCTGCCGTAGCGATTCCCGTCGTAGCTTTAATTGCAACAATCACAGTATCATTTTTTTTCTATTATAAAATAGCATCTCAAGTTATTCCTCGTACCGAAAAAAATAAAACGTCCGTATACATTATCAAAGGTTTTATTTTGCAAGCCGCAAGTGCCGTCTTATTCATCGTGCCGACTATTTTGTTTCAGCTGACCGATATTTCAGGTACAGTAAAATTAATTACTTGGATAATCGGGGGTATTGTAACTTTAGCGGCTATTCCTTTTGTGCTTCATAAATTCCGATACCTAAATGTTGAGCAATATGTTAAGATATTTTATGGCTCGCTTATTTGTGCGGGCATTGTAGGACCGTCAACGGGACTTTTAGTTTGTGAATTAATGAGACTTTTGGCTATTATGGCATTGTAGAACCGTCAACGGGACTTTTACTTTGTGAATTAATCTTATGGGAGATTCTTATGGAACTTTTTTCAAAACTCTATAACAGTTATTTTAACGCTGTTTATAAAATTTTATTATTTGCGGAAATCGAGGGCGATATTACACTCGCCGAAATGGAAAAAATTATAAAAGACGAGGCTTTTTCGGAAAGCACCATTTATATGATTCCGAATTTGGTTAACAATGTTTGGGATTTTTTATCTGTGGACGATAACAAAAGGTATAAATCCGTTTTTGAAAAAATCCCGAAAAGACCACTTTCAGAGCTTGAAAAAAAATGGCTGAAAGCTTTAATTTTAGATGCGCGATTTCAATTATTTTTCACGGACGAGGAAATTCAAAAAATAGAAGATTCGTTAAAAGATATCGACGCGCTTTTTTATTCAAAAGATTTTTATTATTTTGACCAATCGCTTGACGGCGATGATTACTTTGACAGCGATTACCGTGCGAATTTCAGAAAAATATTGCAAGGGCTGCGCGAAGAAAAAATTTTGGAAATAAAATATAAATCATCCACAAATACAATTTCGAGTTTTAATTATATTCCGATAAGGCTTGAATATTCTCAAAAAGATGATGTCTTTAGGCTTTATGTAATTATGCAAAACGCAAAAAGTAAGGGTTTGAGAATTTTAAGACTCCGCAGAATTTCGGAAATAAATGTTTTAAATGAATTTGATTACAATGCGATAGATGTTAAAGAAAGCTTTGAAAAATTAGTTGCGAAACAGCCGATTTTATTAAAAATTTCGGATAGACGAAACACGCTCGAAAGATTGATGTTGCAGTTTGCAAGCTACAAAAAAGAAACTTGGTTCGGTGAAGAGGACAATTTTTATTACAGTAAAATTTGGTATAATTCTCAAGAAGAATCTGAACTTGTCATAAGAATTTTATCTTTCGGTCCGACGGTGGAAATCTTATCGCCGAAAAAAGTTCGGAATGAAGCAAAAAATAAAATCATGAAACAATACGAATTGATGTATGAAGAAAAATAACTTTTCACACAACGTTCATATAAGGAACAAGCCCTATTCATCTGTATAAATTAGTATATGTAAAAGCAAACCGCGCATCGCCCTTACGGTTTGGGTATCGCTAAATAATACAGAGTATTTTTATGCTCTTTAACATATATTTTGACTATTTTACTAAAAACAGTTATCATAGGGTTTGAGCTTTCTTTAATTTTAAAAAAAGCTAGACAAGATTGTTTTAGAAAATTTTTACGTAACTTAAATATTTAAGACAAGGAGAATAACCAAATAATGAAGAAAAAATTAATATGTACTTTTGCCCTAATGTTTGTCTTGATGACAGGGTGCGGCAAAGAAAACGCTAATACCGAACCGCCTGCAAAAACTGAACAACTTGTAAACGAAAGGACAGATACTTCTGACGATGCGACGGATACAGATGCGACGGAAACCGATGCTCCTACATTTGCATACAGTGACGGACTTGATGAAAAAGGATATTGGAAAAATGTAAAAGCTATTGATTTGGTGGAAATGTTTGATTATGGTGCGATTCCTGTTCCCGGCGATGTGCATGAAGTTTCGGACAGTGCGCTTCAAGCTGAAATTGATAATTTATTAATTTCATACTCCGGCGAAAATCAAGTTAAAGACCGCGAAGTTGCGGACGGCGACAGAGTAAATATTGACTATGTGGGAAGTATAGACGGTGTTCCTTTTGACGGCGGTTCTACCGGTGGAGCAGGCACGATTGTTACTGCCGGAAGCCTAGATTATATTGATGACTTCTTAATACAAATAATCGGACATACCCCGGGTGAAACAATCGACGTGGAAGTTACTTTCCCCGATAATTATCATGCGGCGGAACTTCAAGGCAAAGATGCTGTGTTTGTTACAACTATCAATTATATTTCCGAAAATGTTACTCCGGAATTAAACGACGCTTTTGTTAAAGAGAATTTCTCCGAAACAAGAGATTGGTCAACGGTTGATGATTTGAAAGATGCTTTTAAAAAAGCTATTCAAGAGCAAGCCGTTTACGGATATGTTCAAAAATATCTTGTGGAAGAAGTAACGGTTACTTCTATTCCNGAATCATTAATAGAATATCAAAAAAATTCTGTAATATTCTCTTTTGAAGACTATGCGTATAATTATGGTATTGAGGTTGAAGAATTATTAAAAGAAGAGGGCGTCGGCAGTTTTGATGAGTTCTTTGAAAAAAATGAAGATATTATTAATCAAAGCGCAGCTTTCGGTATAGTAACTCAAGCTATTGCGGAAGATTTAAAACTTTCAATAGGCAATGACGATTTGGCATTGTTTTTCTTAGAAAATACAGGCTCGCCGGATTATTCTCAGTATGAAGAACTTTACGGTTTGCCTTATTTGAAAAATGATATGCTTAAACAAAGAGTTATCAACCATATCGTTGAAAATGCTGTTTTGAAATAGATTTTAAATTAATAAAATAAATTATATAAAAAATGATTTGCCGTGACGGTATAAGACAAAACAAAAAAACCTATAACAAAATGGGTTTTATGTTTTGTCTTATTTTTAAACCTTTTTTCCGTTTACCAAATTTCTAAACGTAAATTTTTTAAAAATTTTTGACTGCCTCTCTTAACACGGTAACTAAAGTAGATTTATTTTTCAAATTATAATAAATTTCAGAGGTGACATATATGAGTTATATTGCAAATAATAAAGCGGCTTGGGAAGAAGTGTTTCAACATCGATATCCAAATTGGGGCGATGAAAACTTTAAAAAACTAAAAAACTAAAGAACGAAGAACTTCCCTTTTTCAATTTCGGAATTAGAGAGGAATTATTAAAAATAGATTTCAATAACAAGTCAGTCGCACAATTTTGTTGTAACAATGGACGTGAAATACTGTCATTAATGCAACTTGACGCAAAAAACGGAGTCGGATTTGATATTGCCGAAAATATTATTGCTCAAGCAAAAGACACTGCGAAAATGGCAGGCATTAAAAATTGCAAGTTTGAAGCTTGTAATATATTAGACATATCGTTTCAATACCATAATTCGTTTGACTTTATATTTTTTACAATAGGAGCGATTACTTGGTTTGAAGATTTGACTTTGCTGTTTGACAAGGTTTCGGAATGTTTAAAACAGGGAGGATTATTATTAATTAATGATTTTCACCCTTTTGAAAACATGCTTCCGCTTCCGAATGACGACTGCTTTGACGGCAATGATTTAAATAGGTTTACCTATTCGTATTTTAGAAAAGAGCCATGGATTGAAAATAATGGGATGGAGTATATGTCTGCACCGTACAGCTCAAAAACTTTTACGAGTTTCTCACATACAATGTCGGACATTATTAATGCCTTATCCGCTAACGGAATAAAAACGGTTAAGCTGAACGAATATGATTATGATATCGGACTGACTGATATTTATGACGGCAAAGGCTTCCCTTTGTCTTTTACATTACTAGCAGAAAAATGTTGATGTTTTTTTGTCAACTCACAAACCATCGGCGAAGTTTTAAGATTAGTATATTTTGAGCAAACGTCGCCCCATGAAAGACGAATATCCGAAACTCGGAAAAAAATATCATCGAACTCTTTTTATTTTAAGTAATTCATTAAATAAAATCTTTGATAAACTTTTCATATTCCTCTTTCATGGGCAATTCCAAATTAACGTTAAGTTGTTTTCTGATACAAATATTTTCGGTTTTGTCTTTTTGGTTAAAACCCACTTTTTCATAACTTTGCCAATAAATACCGACACCTCTTTTTTGCCAGTTGGGAATATCATTAAAATTAACACCGTTTTCAAAAAGAAATTCATTTTTAAAAGCAACGGATTTTTTACTTAAAAATTCTGTGGCTTTCGTTGCGGTTTCGCCTTCATCTCTGAGAAGCCAATAACAATGGGAATTGAGGGCGTTTCTGCCTGCATCTTCATTGCGCCATCTAAAATAATCTATAACAAGATTTGCGTTTGGAAACTCACATATTCGACAATCAAAACACGCCATACCGCCAAGCAGCAACGAAAATTTTGCACTTGCTTCGCCTGCCAAAATCGAATTTAATTTTCGAGTTTTACGCCCAAATGTATTTTCATCTTTATGAAACAGCAAAGAAATTTCATCGCTTTCGGTGTAGGCGTAAACAATTCTAAATCCGCAACTCATAAGATGTTTTGTGGTTTCTGTCATCAAATCTCTGAATTTGATATCAAAAGGAGTTTCAAAATTATGAATTTCCTTTGTCAGGCGAGTGAAATTTCTGCCGTCTATCCTTGCTATTATATAAATTTCGGGCGGTATACAATAGTCGTGAGCGGTTTCGTATATTCTCATTTTTTTATCCAAGTCATTAAATTTCATATGTATAATCCTCCGTCGTAAAATTCATGTTTGTGCCTATCGCGACATATTTAAGTTCATCAAAACCCTCTTCGTACTTAGGAAGTTCAAGTTTTTTGTGTGTTCCCAAAATTGCGGGAATCGGAACTTTTTCTTTGTTTTCTCTCTTATCATTTCTTGCGACGGCATCTTTTATTGAAGATTGAAAGTAATATCCTATTATTTTAAATCCTGCATCGTCCGCTAAGCGTATATATTTTTCTCTGTCTTTGAATGTTGGGTTTGTATTATCTATCACAAAAGGCTGTTTGGCTTTTATACAGGCATCTATCAATATTTTTTCCCTGTTTCTGGTTTTGAGCATATCAAGATTAAGGCGGACATGAGTTTTATAGAAATTTTGTTTATAAAATTCGCTTTTACCTGTTGCCTGTATGCCTATAAATATTATCATTTCCAAAGTTTTTCACCGTTTCCGTAAGTTTTCTCTAAAAAAGTAAATTCAATTTTGAAATTTAAATTTTTTGATTTCTAAAGTTAACATAAATAAATTTTTATTCCGAAAGTTTGTCATTGTCCTTATCGCTGTTTTTGTAAATTATCATAATAGTTTCTTTTTTGTGATGCGCTTGGAATATTAAAAAAACGTATTCATCTATAAAAAAAGTTCATACACTGCCGCCGTACATAATTTTTTTTCATATAAACGAACAACAACCGCCCTTGTTAGGCGGTTGTTAAATTAAGATAATCTTAATTTCATCAGCTAAACTTATTAGTTGCTAATTGTTGAAGTGTTAATTCTAACGCCCGGACCCATCGTAGATGCGAGAGTTACACTCTTCAAATATTGACCTTTAGCAGCACTTGGTTTTGCTTTTATAATTGTACTCATCAAAGTTTGGAAGTTTTCGGTTAATTTTTCGGCACCGAAAGAAGCTTTTCCGATTGAAACATGAACTATGTTTGTTTTATCAAGACGATACTCGATTTTACCGGATTTAATTTCTTCAACCGCTTTTGCAACGTCCATGGTAACAGTACCTGCTTTAGGGTTCGGCATCAAGCCTTTAGGACCTAAAACACGACCGATACGACCGACAACGCCCATCATATCCGGAGTGGCAACAACCACATCAAAGTCGAACCAGTTTTCGCTTTGAATTTTTGTAACCAATTCTTCTCCGCCCGCAAATTCAGCACCTGCGGCTTCAGCTTCTTGAATTTTATCGCCTTTAGCGAAAACAAGAACTCTGACTTTTTTGCCTGTGCCGTTTGGAAGAACAACCGCGCCTCTGATTTGTTGGTCGGCATGTCTTCCGTCAAGTCCGAGATGAATATGAACTTCAACGGTTTCATCGAATTTTGCACTTGCAGTTTTCAAAACTAAATCAAAAGCAGTTTTTGTATCGTAAGTCACAGCTTTATTAATAAGCTTGGCTTTTTCGTTATAATTTTTTCCTCGTTTCATAAAAAAATCCTCCTATATGTGGTAATATCGGGAAGCGTTCCCCTCCCACTATTCCAAAAATAATTATCTTACATTTCTGTTATTCAACAATGATTCCCATACTTCTGGCAGTACCTTTAATCATTTCCATAGCACTTTCGATGCTGGACGCGTTTAAATCTTTCATTTTAGTTTCTGCGATTTCTCTGACTTGAGCCAAAGAAACAGTAGCAACTTTTGTTTTATTAGGTTCGCCTGAAGCTTTTTCGAGTCCCGCCGCTTTTTTCAACAAAACAGCAGCCGGTGGAGTTTTTGTAATAAATGTAAAACTCTTATCTTGGAAAACAGTTATAACGACCGGAATTATAAGACCGATTTGGTCTTTGGTTCTTTCGTTAAATTCCTTAGTGAATGAAACAATGTTTACACCGTGCTGACCGAGAGCAGGGCCAACCGGTGGTGCTGGAGTTGCTTTACCAGCGGAAATTTGTAATTTAATATAACCAGATATTTTTTTTGCCATTTAAGGCACCTCCTATAATGTGGTAATTAACGGGATTTTCCCTCCCACGCGCAAAAAGAGTTTCGCGCTAAGACTACCATTAACAAATATATTTTTTAGTAATATTAATGAAATCTGCGTTCACTTCGTTTCGCAGACCGAACTTTACTAAACATCAGAAAAGTTATTTAAAGCATATAACTTTCTTCATTAGGTGCAGTTCTTTTCATTCTGATTAAATCTTTTCGATATCCGAAAATTTAATTTCAACAGGCGTTTCTCTTCCAAAAACAGAAATCTTAA
>JGI994J12354_10003406_pt1 | contig 14895 bp, 13 predicted proteins | sample IntmicLarv3ML3BL_FD_12354 | JGI IMG/M metagenome (IMG submission 12354)
CATCCAGGGCGGTGGTCGGCTCGTCGCAGATGAGCACCCTGGGTCGGCAGGCGATGGCGGTGGCGATGACGACCCGCTGCCGCATGCCGCCAGAGAACTCGTGGGGGTACTGGGCGTAGCGCAGCTCGGGGTCGGGGATGCCCACCTGCTCGAGGATGCGAATGGCCTCGCGCTTGGCCTGTTCCTTTTCGGTGCCGAAGTGCCAGGTGATGACCTCGCGGATTTGCTGGCCGATGGTCTTTACCGGGTTGAGGGATGTCATGGGGTCTTGGAAGACCATGGCAATCTTGCTGCCCCGGATGCGCAGCCACTGCTTTTCGGTTTTGAAGGCGGCCAGGTCTTCGCCCTCAAACATCAGGCTACCCTCGGCCACATGGCCGTTTTTGTCCAGCATCCCGAGGAAGGATTTGGTGAAGACGCTCTTGCCGCTGCCCGATTCGCCCACAATGGCCAGGGTTTCGTTCGGGTAGAGGTCGAGCGACGCCTTGCGCACGGCGGTGAGGGTCTTGCCCCGCAGGTTGAAGCGGATGACCAGGTCTCTGGCCTCTAAAATTTTTTCTCTCATCCGAATGCCCCCCTAAACATGGTTTTTCGGGTCGGAGGCGTCCGCGAAGCGGTTTCCGATGATGTAGAAGGAGATGGTAATCAGGCACAGAATGGCCGTGGGGAAGAGCATCTGGAAGGGGTAGACCAAGAAGGCGCTGCGGCTCTGGTTGACGAGGTTTCCAAGGGTTACCCACTCGCTGGGGATGCCCAGGCCGATGAAGCTTAAAAAGACCTCCGAGCCGATGGAATAGGGGATGGTCAGGGCCACATCCATGATGATGAGGCTCATGATATGGGGCACAATGTTGTGAGAGATAATGCGGCGCATGGGCGTCTTGAGGCAGCGGGACGCCGTGTTGTAATCGGCCTCGCGCAAGGTGAGGATGCGGTTGCGAAACCACCGGGCCTCGGTAATCCACCCGGTGGAGACCAAAGCCACAATGATGGTGAAAAAGCTGGGCCGCACCACATAGGCGATGAGCACCGTGTAGATGGTGGAGGGGATATTGGTCATGATGTTATAAATCCCGAAGAAAATCGGGTCGAGGCGCTTGTTATAGCCCCAAATGGAACCGAGCACTACGCCGCAGCCCACGTGGACAGCGGCCACCACAAAGGCCAGCAGCAGCGACATCCGTGTGCCGTGCCATACACGGGCCCAGATGTCGCGCCCGACACCGTCGGTGCCGAAGGGATGCTCGGGCGAGGGGTCTGCGTTCCAGCCGCTGGGGGTGAGGGAGACCGTGTGGGGATCGATATCCGAAAAAACGGGGTAGAGGAAGGTGAAAATAATGAGCACCGCCACGGCAACCAGCAGTACCTTCACCAGATGGCTCTTGAAGAAGGTGCGCAGGGTCGAGCGCCAGTAGGAATAGTTGGAGTAGCCGATATCCTCGGCGCGCTCCGCGTCAAAGCCGGCGGCGGTGAACAGCGCGTCGGGCAGGTTCTGGAGGTCCGGGCTCGTGGTTTCATACATCATGCCTCACCTCACTGTGCCTCGGCCTTGAGCTTGATTCTGGGGTCTACGAAGGAGACAAAGACATCACCCAAAAACACGCCGACGACCGATAGGGTTGAAAAGAGCAGCACCAAAATCTGCACCAGGCTGTTGTCCAGCTTGCGGATGGAGGTGATGAGCAGCCCGCCCATGCCGGGCACCGAGTAGAGGCTTTCGGTGATGAGGCCGCCCGAAATCAGCAGCAGAATCTCGGAAGGGAAGTTGATGGCAATGGGCACTATGGCGTTGCGGAAGACATGGCGTACCATGACATAGCTCTGGCTCAGGCCCTTGGCCCTGGCAAACTTGATGTAGTCGCGGTTTTCCTCGTCCACGATGTAGCGGCGCAGCCAGATGGCCGTGCCGGCAATCGAGCTGAGGGAGAGGGAAATCACCGGCAAAATCCACGACCGCGGCTGGTCGGGATAAAACATCATGGGCAGCTTGAAGAGCTTGGAGAGCCCCACCTGGACAAAAAACAGGATGATGATGGACGGGATGGACCGTATGGCCACCACATACACCGTGCCCAGATGGTCGAGCAGCCGCCCCTTGTACCGGGCCATGCCGATGCCCAGAGCGAGGCCGCCGGCATAGCTCAAGACCAGGCTGAAGACGTTGATGAGGGCGGTGTACTTCATCTTGTCGCCCAGAATATCAGCAATGGGGGTCTTGGGATAGACAGTCATCGACCGGCCTAAATCACCCTGGAAGAGCTTGACCACAAAGTTTTTAAGCTGCACCATGGTGGGGTCTAAAACGCCCAGATTGCGCAGAAAGGTGTTGCGCTCGGCCTCAGACATTTCCTTGTAATCATCCCGGTTGAAGTACCCGGTGGTGGGCATAAAGCGCAGCAGGGTGAAGACGACGAGCACCACCAGAACGATGGTGACCGTCATCTGCGCCAGCTTGGCGAGGTAATAGCGTACCATCCCGCTGCCCGGTTAGTTGGCTAGGGCGGCGATGGCCTTGGCATACGCTTCGGCCAGCTGGGCGTGCTGCTCGGTGGTCACCGGGGTCTCCTGAATCAGGGCGCCCTTGTACTTGTATCTGGCCATACCGAAGGTGCCCTGAGGTTGAGTGTAGGGGACGATGTGGGTCATTTGATAGCTGCCGCCGCCCGACAAATAGGGGATGTAGTAAGCATGCTCCATGAGCCAGACTTCGGCCTCGGAGTACTTGGTATAGCGCTCTTCGATGTCGTAGGTGGTCAACGCGTCCTCGACCATGGCGTCATACTCCGGGATGTCATAGAGGCAATCGTTCAAATCATAGTCGGAGGTCAGGCGGTTGAGGTTAGTCGAGGGGTCGGCATAGCGGAAGCCGAAGTTGTCGTCTACCAAATCCCAGTTGCCCAGAGCCCACACCTCGCTGCTAAAGCTGGTGTTGGAGTAGCCCAGGATGATGTTGACATTCTCCTTGCCAAGATAGCTCTCGAGCATCTCCTTCACCAGCAGGGATTTCTTCATCTCGCTGTCGGTATTGGAAGAGGTGTACAGGATGTCGATGGGCAGCTTGCCGTCGATGTCGAACTCGGTGATGGGCAGACGGGAGACCTTGCCCGGGGTGACCCCCTTGAGGGTGACGCCGTCGGCCTCGGTCATCTCGGCGATGGCGGCCGCGAGATACTCCTTGGCCTTGTCTACATCAAACTGGGCGGCCGGATTGTCCTTATAGGGCTTGAGGGCCGGATAGTCGGTGTAATCCTTGACGTTTTCGTCAAACATCACGTTCTCGGGCAGCAAGGTGGTGCGCACGAAGAATTCCGGGTCGTTGGGCTCCCAAATGGCCGACAGGGTGTTGCGGTTGATGGCGTAGTAGATGGCCTTGCGGAAGTTCTCGTTATTGCAGGCCAGGTTGAACTCGGGATTGTAGGGGTATGGGCCGTCGGGCCCGACGAAGTTGAAGTAGAACCAATAGGTGAGAGGGGATTTTTCCGAGAGATAGACATACTTGCCGAAATCGCCGCCGCGCACGGCGGCCAGCTGCTCGCTGGTGAGGGTGGTATCGTGAATCTCGCCCCGCTGGAACATCTCCACGGTGGAGACGCTGTCGGAGACCATCTCGAACTGCAGCTGCTTGAGGTTGATCTTGTCCTTGTCCCAGTAGTGGTCGTTCTTGGTAAGGATGATCATTTTGTCGCGGTCCCACTGAGACATATAGTAGCCGCCGCAATAGAGGAGGTTTTCCTTGCTGGTGCCGAAATCCTCACCCTTGGCCGCCACGAACTCGGGGGCGATGGGCACAAAGATTTCCATGAGCAGGAAGGAGAGGAAGTAGGGCGTGGGGCCCGAGAGGGTGTACTGCAGGGTGTATTTGTCCACCGCCTTGACGCCGACAACCTCCTCAAAGGTGGCCAGAACGTCCTCGCGGTTTGTGTCGGTGTCGGTGCCGTCGTCAATATCGCTCAATGCCCAGTAATAGTCGGCCAGGCCGTCGATGACATTGCGGACGATGCTCAGATAGTTGGCGTCGTTCATGGGGTCGGCCACATAGCGCAGGGATTCGACCCAGCTCTGGGCGGTGATCTCATATTCGGTCTTGGCGCCGGTATGGTCGACAAAATACTGGCCCTGACGGATTTTGAAGGTCCACACCGTCAAATCGTCGCTCGATTCCCAGCTCTCGGCCAGTGCGGGCGCGTAGCGGGCGTAGATGTCGGTCTCAATGAGGCCGTCCATGATGTTGGCAACCCATGTCAGTCTCGAAGCGTCGGGTATGGTGAAGGGATTAAAGCTTGCAGTCACGGAGGTAAAGCTTGTCTTGTAATTGTCGACATACTTGACCTCAGTGTCTTTTCCCGTGTCGGCGCAGCCGGCGAACAGGCTGAGACACAGGGCGAGGACGAGCACAAACCCGGTCAGTTTTTTCATGTTTGTCACCTCTCTGATTTTTCGTAAAAACGCACAATGACAGTATGGTGCATTATTATTCATAATAGTATCACCGAGCCGAAGGGTTGTAAAGCGAAAACTATCACGGAAATCAAATTTATCTAGATTCTACGATTTTCCACCGGGATATTTGGGAGTATTACCGAAAAACCTAGGGTTGATTTGTGGCTCGGCATCCTGTAAAATAAAGTGAATACTTTACTTGGAGGTGTCCTCTTGGAGCGCATCGGGCAGATTTACGAGCGGTATCCCGCCCTCACCCCCAAGCAGCAGCAGATTGCCGACTTCCTGCTAGCCAACCCCAAGGTGGCCTGCTTTGTTTCCCTCAAGGAGCTCAGCCGGCTGGCCGGGGCCTCCGAGGTGTCGGTGCTGCGCACCTGCACGGCGTTGGGCTTCGAGGGCTTTCTCCAGCTCAAGGAGGCCTTCCGGGCATCGGCCACCGTGGGGCGCGGCTTGCCGTCCCCCGCCGTGGTGCTGGACAGCGAGGGACAGGAGGGCGGCGAAAAGGTGCGGGTGCTGCAGGAGATTTGCAACGAGGAGAGCGCCCATCTGGCCGACATGCTGGCACAGCTCGACCCCTCACGCCTCTTTGAGGAAGCCCGGACGCTGTTGGGTGCCGGGGAGGTTTTCGTCTTCGGCCACGATGTGTCCAAGGTGTTTGCCGACTATATTTTCCACCGCCTCACCTTTTTGCGCATCAAGGCGTCGAGCATCCGGATGGGGGACAGCAGCACGGTGCAATCCATGCTGGCCCGTATGCAGCCGGGGGATCACGCCATCATCCTCTCGCTGCCGCCCTACCATCTGCCCGCCGTCACGGCGGCCAAGTATGCTCTGAGGCAAGGGGCCAGCGCCACCATCATCACCGACAGCGAGGCATCCCCCGCCTTGGTCGAGGGCTGCCGCCACTTTTTGTGCAACACCAGCACCCGGTTTTTCTACAACACACACACCCTCATCATGGTGCTGGTCAACCTGCTCGCCTCCTGCGTCGCCATCGAGATGGGGCAGGACTATAAGGAGATTCTGCTGGCCGAACAGGCGGTGGAGGGTTATATGAAGGCCGACGCCGCCCCGGCGGGCCTATTGGAGGAGGACATGGATGATTAAGCTGCTTCAAAACGCCACAGTTTACAGCCCGGAGGCCTTGGGCGTGATGGATATTCTCATCGCCGACGGCAAAATTGCCGCCATGGCCCCTAAAATCGAGGGCTTTGCCGGCCTGTCCGCAGTCGAGGTCATCGACCTCCGGGGTGCCATCACCGCACCGGGGTTCATCGATTTGCATGTGCATATCACCGGCGGTGGCGGCGAGATGGGGCCGCCGTCGAAGGTGCCGGAGCTCCAGCTGAGCCAGCTGACGCGCTGCGGCATCACCACCGTTCTGGGTCTCTACGGCACCGACGGCCTGACTCGCGGCCAGGAGGCCCTGGTGACCAAAAGCCGCGCCCTCACCCAGGAGGGCATCACCTGCCTGTGCCTCTCGGGGGCTTACCGCTATCCCTCGCCCACCCTTACCGGGGATGTGGCCCGGGACATCGTGCTGGTTGACCCGGTGGTCGGCGTCAAGCTGGCCCTGGCCGACCATCGCGCGTCCAACCCCAGCCTCAAGGAGGTCATTCGTCTGGCCAGCGATGCCCGCCTGGGCGGCATGCTGGCCGGCAAGGCCGGCATCGTCGTCGTCCATATGGGGGCAGCGGAGGCGGGGATGACCCGGATTTTCGAGGCCTTGACCGGCACCGACATCCCGATTTCCACCTTTTTGCCCACCCACTGCGAGCGCAACGAGACACTATGGCGCCAGGCCGCCGACTTCGCCCGCCTGGGCGGCACGGCCGATTTTACCGCCGAGCCCGACGGCGCCAAGGGCGGCACAGCGGACATTTTGGCCCGCCTGGTCAAGGAGGGCACCGACCCGCGCCGCCTGACACTGAGCAGCGATTCGGGCGGCAGTCTGCCCCGCTTCAACGGCGCTGGCGGCTGCATCGGCATGGACGTAGGCACCCCCGAGACGCTTCTTCTCGAACTGGGCCGTCTGGTGCGCGATTGCGGCTTGCCGCTGGAGACGGCGCTCTTGTTCCTCACCGAAAACCCGGCTCGCGTCCTCGGCCTCGCAGGCCGCAAGGGCTGCTTGGCCGTGGGGGCCGACGCCGACATTCTGGTGCTGGGAGATGATTTTGCCGTCCGTCACCTGTTCGCCAAGGGCCGGAGAATGGTGCAGGATGGCCAGGCCGTGGTGCGAGGGATGTTTGAGAGATAGAATAGGAATGAACCGCGCCGGAGCATCCGGCGCGGTTTTTGTTTTGCGGCGTCGGTCATATGTAGGGCGCGATGTCCGCATCGCGCCCTACACCATTCCCCGCAGGCCCATGCAAAGATGTTCATTTCCCCCCATATGTGCTACAATACAATCATCTTAAGTGGAAAGGAAAATCCCCCATGGATTACGCCATCTCTCCAAACACCGCCGCCATCATGAAGCGCCTCACCGCCCTGCCTGCGGTGGAGGCCGGTCTGCGGTTCCTCGAGGCCGACCATCCCAATACGGTGCGCGACCAGCTCGAGCTGGTGGTCGTCAAGGCGCCCACCTTCCACGAGCACGAGCGTGCCGCCGACATGGCCCGGCGCTTTGAGGCCCTCGGCCTCGAGGCGGTGCACATCGACGGCCTGTGCAATGTCATCGGTCTCAAACGCGGCACCGGTACCGGCCCGGCTATCCTCATGGAGGCGCATCTGGACACCGTCTTCCCCTTCGAAATCGAGATTGCGCCCGAAATCCGGGACGGCAAAATTTTTGCCCCCGGCATCTGCGACTGCACCCGGGGCCTGGCGGCGATGCTCAGCGTCATCCGCGCCATGAACGAGACCGAGGTGAAGCACAGCGGCGACATCTACTTCGTTGGCACGGCCCGGGAGGAGGGCATGGGCGGCCTGGGCGGCATGAAGGGCTTTTTCGAGAGCCATCGCGACAAAATTGCCGCCTCTATCACCATCGACGGCGGCGGCGCCGACCGCATCGTCCACAATGCCACCGGCATTAAAACCATGGTCTTCACCTTCACGGGCGCGGGCGGCCACGCCTACGGCGCCTTCGGCAAGGTGGCCAACTGTCTCCACGCCGCCGCCCGCGCCGTGGCGAAAATCGCCGAGCTGCAGGTGCCGGCCGACCCGCGCACCACCTTTGCCGTGAGCAATTTCCACAGCGGCAACGATGCCGGCATCCACGCCATCCCCCAAAGCGCCGGGTTCAAAATCAACTTCCGCTCCAACAGCCCCGAGGCCCTGGGCGCCCTCGAGGCCGATATTTTCCGCTGTGTTTCCGAGGCCTGCACCGAGGAGACCGCCCGCTGGGGGGTGGAGGAGATGACCTTTACACACGAATACCTGGTCGATGTCCCCGCCGGCAGCCAGGATATCCACCTGCCCATCCTGGAGGCGGCCTACAGTGCTATGCAGCACCTCGGCCTGACGCCGCAGTTTTCCAAGGATGGCTCGACCAACGCCAACATCCCGGTGGGCCTCGGGGTGCCCGCCGTGTGCATCGGCCGCGGCGGCTCCGAGGGCGGCGTGCACACCACCGACGAGTGGTGTATGGTCGACGGCACCTACCCGTGTCCCCAGGAGGCCTTCCTGATTGCCCTGGCCCTCAGCGGCGTGGCAGGAGAGACCGAATCGGTGATGGGGCAGGGGGCTGCTGCCGTTTCGCCTCCTTTATCATTCTGAGGCCGTAAGCCGAAGAATCTTGCCCTGTTCTTCTGCGGAGGTAAGATCCTTCGCCCGCCGCCTTGCGGCGGCAGCGCGCAGGATGTCAGAGGGGCGGACGTCCCCTCCTACAAGGGAGAAAATCATATAGCAGGAGGAAACAATCATGACAGACCCTCGCCCCTATCCCGACTGGCACCGCATGGTGCCCCGGCGCTTCCGGGAGGAAGTGCGCACAGACACCCACTGGGCCTTTTATTATAATGTCAACTGGGAGATGTTCCTTTTCTACGCCATGATTTTGCACAACAAGAATTATCTGCCTGAGGGCGGCAGCCCTCAGTGGCTCGACGATTACCTCAACGAAAAGGGCCTCACCCCTTTCGATTTCGGGGGCAAGGACATCGCCTTGGTTATGGAGAAGGAAAAATGGGTGCGCAACACCCTCATCTTCCGCCTCGAGGACGGGGTGAGCGACAGCGGCCTGCACTACAACATGGAGTCCATCATCGAGCCCTCCCCCGAGTTCCTGGCCGGCGAGCCGGCTCCCGGCGTGGCGGCCTGCCCCCAGAGCACCTGGGAGCCCTATGCCATCCAATACATCGAGCGCCTGCGGGACAGCGCCGAGTGGAACCCGGAGCGCTGACGCCGCGTCTAATGCGCAAATGACCAAGGAGGCCGCCTATGAAAAAACTCTGCCTGCTGCTTGCCTGCCTGATGCTTCTAAGCGCTTGCGGTGTCATCGAGCAGCCCGTTGAAGGCCAGACGCCCTTGACCACCGCCGTGGCCACCACGGCGGCCTCCGCCATGCCCGCCACCGAGGTCGAGGTGCCAACCTCCCCGCCCGTCTCGGGCTGGGCCGAGGGGGTCACCTATCGGGTCGTGCTGCCCGAGGGCGCCGGCGGCGCCGTGCCCACGGCCCTGCCCGTCCCCGAGAGGTGGTACTCCGAGGTGACCCATCTGCTGCCCCAAGGCGGCGATTACGGCACCCTCTACCCCTACATCGGCGGCTATGTTCAGGAATACTGGACCGAGGCCAGGCCCATCTTCGGCCTGTGTACGGCGGACGGCAGAGTGGTGACCGACCCCTACTACAGCGATGTCAAGGAGGTATCCTTCGGCAAGGACAGCCTTTTCTGGTGCGAGAAATGGCTTGGCGTCGACGCGCACTGGAACGCCATCGCCGCTGTCACACTCTCCACCCCCGACGGCAGCCGGGTCGAGCACTTCGAGGCCGCCCGGACAATCAGCGGTTATTACGAGAGCTACATCCGCGCCGCTCCCTGGGGCTGGGCGCCCGAGAGCCCCTACATCACCGTCCGGCGGGACGGCCTGTGGGGCCTCATCGACTACAGCCTCAAGGAGATTTTGCCCTGCGCCTACCCCAACGCCCTCTTCTTCGGCGACGGCCTGGCCCCGGTGTTGAGCGACGATGGCACAAGCTACAGCTACATCAACATCAAGGGCAAGGCCATCTTGGGGCCTTACGCCGTCAATCCCGACTACGATTCCTACCAATACTTCGCCATGGTCACTGACAACAGCTGCCCCTTTTTGGAGGTCGCCGTTTTCAGCGGGGGCGTTGCCGCCTTTTGCGAGAACGGCCTATGGGGCCTCATGGACATCACGGGCAAGACGCTGGCCGTCCCCGACTACGCCTTCATCAGCCCCTTCTATCGCGGCCATGCCGTAGCGCGCAGGGTGTACGGCGGTGATAAACTGCTCAACCTCAAGGGCGAGGAGGTGGCTGAGACAACGGGCAGCATCAACCCATCGGCCTTCGGTTGGCAATTGGAGGACAACCAAAGGCGGACGAACATCGCCTTCGACGGCTCGGCCATGCCCGAGAGCACGCCACAGACATACTATTACAGCACCCGCGATGGCGCGTTTATCTTCTACAGCGAGACCGCCGACAGTGTTGACAACCTGGCCATGGCCCTCTACGCCGATGGCCGGCGCATGGGTCAGATGTCCTATGACGACAGCTATATAGGCGGCGGCCTGGTGTGGAACTACGACACCCAAACGGTGCGCATCCTGGGCGTCACGCCGCCGCCCGAATCCCCCTTCACCTGGCGGGACAGCAACCTGCTGGCCGGGGCTGTGCTGCTCGAGCTCCCCGAGGTCGACTTTGTCTGGCCGGACGGCGGCCTTCTTATGGGCCGGAAGCAAAATTATACGCGTGACTACTATTCCGTCACCCACACCCTCTATACAGCAGATGGCACCCACATCGTCGGCCCGGTGGACATGGCCGAGGTGTTCGACCACTGCATCGCCGTCATGGACGGCGAATGGGGCGGCGTGATGGATCGCGACGGCAACTGGATTATGCGGGTGTCCATGCTGGACAGCCTGCCCGACTGAGGAGGGACAATCATGAAGAAGACGCTCGCCCTGTCTATCGCCCTGGCTGTCCTGCTGGCCGGCTGCACCACCCAAACCCCCGCGCCTGTTCAGGATACCACCATCGCCCAATCGACCACGGCAGTGCCGACCTCGGCACCGCCGGTGACGACAGCCACAGCTCCCGCAGAACCCGAGGTGGTCGATTTCGCCTTCACTCCTGAGAATATGCCCCGCATGGATGGCTCGACGGCCACCCGGCCGCTGGCCGCCGCTCTGGCGTCCACCTTGATGGGCCTCGACGCCAAGGATGCCGAAACTTACGCCCAGTTCACCGGCACCAGCAGTGCCTACAAGCGCCTGGCGGAGCAGGAGGTCGACCTCCTGGTCGTCTACGAGCCCCAGCTTGAGCTGCTGGAGGAGTTGGGCGGCAGCTTTACCTTCGAGATGGCCCCCATCGGGCGGGACGCGCTGGTTTTTCTGGTCAACGCCCAAAACCCGGTGGACAGCCTGACTCACGAGCAGATTGTCGACATCTACAGCGGCGACATCACCAATTGGCGCGAGGTGGGCGGGGAGAGCGCCGACATCCGCGCCTTCCAGCGCAATCATAGCTCGGGCAGCCAAACCCTCATGGACAAGCTGGTCATGGACGGTGCGCCCCTGGACACCCCGCCCTACGACTATGTCATCGGCGAGATGGCCGGCCTGGTCAGCGCCGTGGCCGCCTACGACGGCGGGGCGCAAAGCATGGGCTACAATGTCCACTATTTCGTCAGCCGGATGGTGCCCAACCCCAACATCAAGCTGCTGGCTGTGGGCGGTGTCGCGCCGCAAAGCGACACCATCCGCACGGGGGAGTACCCCTTCGTCAACGATTTCTACGCCGTCATCCTGAGAGACGCCGAGGCGGGCACGCCCCAGCGGATTCTCTATGACTGGCTGCAAGGGGAGGCCGGGCAGGGGCTTATCGAGGCCGCAGGCTATGTCAGTGTGACGGGCGGACAATAACGGCACGCCATCCTCGGGAGGGGGTTGCCTAAAGGGCAGCCCCCTCTTTTATAAATTTAACTATCCCGCGCGATAAACCCCTTGCCAAGACTGGGCCATCTAGCTTTTGCGCGTATGTTTTGTACAGCACTAATTAGCGATATCGCAGTAAAATGTTAAATACTCTTGACATTACCGAGGAGTATGTTACAATAGAAATGTCAAGAACGCTTAACATTATTTCGGAGGTGGATGTAATGAAAATAATGGATGAAATGAGCAAAAACATCAGACTGCGCTCAGAATCATTAGGATATAAAGCGGCGGTATTGTGTTTAGCAATTTGGACAATGTATGATAGCTGGCATGCTCTTTCCCATGGTGGACAAAACGGACATAACATTCTTCCCATGATGTTTATGACGATTGCAATTTGTGTTCAAAGCTTTTCGGAAATGGTCATGAAAAGAAAAATGATTTCCGGTGATGACGAATACAAAGAGCCAAACAAAACCTTGCGGAGCATTATTGCGATTATCGCTCTTTCCGCACTTGTCATCTCCGTTGGTTCCTACTTGGTTCTGACGATAAACTTTGGGAAGTAGCGGTGAAGAATAATGTCAAGCAACTGAGGAAACAGGCTGGATTGCGGCAGGAAGATTTGGCGGCACAATTAGGTGTAAGCCGTCAGACAATCATTGCGATTGAAAACGACAAGTACAATCCGACTTTGGAATTGGCAATGAAGCTAGCAAAACTAATGGGCAAGCATGTCGAGGATATTTTCTTTTTAGAATGAGGGGGGCAATATTTTGTTCCGCCCCCTTCGATTTCACAGGAATCGCCTGTTTTCGGCGTGTCGTTTCGTACTTGCCGGATAAATTTCAGCCTGTCTGGTTGCTGGCCCGGGAGCCGTGCTCGCTCTCTTTTTCTCCCCTGGCGCATTGATTCCTCAGCCCTTCGGTGCTATACTATCCCTCGGGCGCCCCCAATCAGCGCCTAGGAGGTACTCATATGCAAAAAATCAAATCCCTCGCGCCCGGTGTGCTGCTCTGCTTCATCATCGCGGCGCCCATGTGGTGGCTCGGCCAGCGCTTCCCCATTGTGGGCGGGCCGGTGCTGGCCATTCTGGCCGGTATGGCGGTGGCCCTGGTGCTCAAAAAGCGCGAGAAGCTGCAGCCCGGCATCGCCTTTACAGGCAAGAAGGTGCTGCAATACGCCGTCATTTTGCTCGGCTTCGGCATGAATCTGGGCGTCGTGGCCAAGACCGGGCTGCGCTCTTTGCCCATCATCCTCTCGACCATCGCAACGGCCCTGATTGTAGCCTTTTTGCTGCACCGGCCTCTGGGCATGAAGGGCAAGCTGGCCACGCTGGTCGGCGTCGGCTCGTCCATCTGCGGCGGCTCGGCCATTGCGGCCACCGCGCCGGTCATTGAGGCCGACGACGAGGAGGTGGCTCAGGCCGTCTCGGTGATTTTCTTCTTCAACCTGCTGGCTGCCATCTTCTTCCCCATGCTGGGCGGCGTGCTGGGGTTCGACACCGCCTCGGGGGACGCCTTCGGCATCTTTGCCGGCACGGCCATCAACGACACCTCCTCCGTGACGGCGGCGGCCTCCACCTGGGATGCCCTTTACGGCCTGGGTACGGCGACGCTGGACATGGCCGTTACCGTCAAGCTGACCCGGACACTGGCCATCATCCCCATCACCCTGGCACTGGCCTTCCATCGTGCCAAAAAGGCGAACTCGGGCGGCAAAAAAGTGAGCATCAAGAAGATTTTCCCCTTCTTTATCCTGTGGTTCCTGCTGGCATCTTTGGTGGCCACGGTGGCCATTTCGGCCGGTGTGAGCAGTGCCGTCTTCGCGCCCCTCAAGGATTTGAGCAAGTTTTTCATCATCATGGCCATGGCAGCCATCGGGCTCAACACCAACATGGTCAAGCTGGTCCGCACCGGGGCGAAGCCCTTGATGCTCGGCCTCTCCTGTTGGGTGAGCATCACGGCGGTCAGCCTGCTCATGCAGCGGATTATGGGCATTTGGTAGACGGTGTAGTGATATCCCCGGACAACAAAAAGAGGTGCGCCGGTGGCGCACCTCTTTTTGTTGTCCGGGGGCTAAATCTACACAGCGACACTGGCCGCGCGGAGGGTGATGCCGCCGGACGTCTGCGTATCATTCCTTCAAAAACGGCACACTTTCCTTAAGCACATTCAGCACCACGGCCAATTGATTGCCAGTGCAACCTTCCAAGAGCGCATTTATCTCATTTAAGTATTTGCTTTTTTCGGCACTTCTATCCCTTTGCGGTGTGGGCAACGAAATAATATCATTTGCGGTTATGCCGAAATACTCAATCAAATCGACAAGCTTATCAAGGCTAAACCGCCGCTCTCCGCGCTCACATTGCCCCAAATAGTTAGTCTCTGTTTCCAGTACATCGGCTAATTGCTCCAGGGTCAGGCCCTTCAGCCTTCTGTATTTTCTGATATTCTTACCCAGTGTAAAGGATAATTCATCCATCCCACAACGCCCCGCTTTCGCCTACCACTTTACAACAGGCGCAGGTTTTTGACGAGTTACGCTTTGCTTGTCATTGCATTGCAAAATGCGCGTATAATCATTGACTAAAGCAAATAGCTTGTGGTATAATTGCGAATAGCGTGTGTAGTGTATCGAAGGCGTCAAGGAGAATAACACAAAAGTAGGAGGTTGAGAAATGGATACCTTATTGATTACGGTATTTCCAATTTTAGGAGGGTTACTGCTGTTCGCCATCATATCAGCGGTCACAAGGGCCCCGGCAAGAGCCTTGCAGCAAGGCTTTGTGAAGCTGGAGAACATGACCGGGAAAACTTATGCGGAAATATCCGCGGCGGTAGGCCCTGCCAATTCCGATTCGCCGCAAGTCACGCAGGATGGGGAACAGATTACCGTCAAGCAGTGGATTAAGCCCGGCTACCATATTTCGTTGATATTCGATAAAGACAATTGCTGTATCGGTAAAACCCACGAATCGTCGGTGTGAGAATACCCGCGAAAGGCTTCCGACACAACAAAAAGAGGTGCGCCGTCGGCGCACCTCTTTTTGTTGTCCAAGGCCTAAACCTCCACCACCGCGCTGGCGGCCCGAAGCACAATGCCATTGGCTGCCTGCCCGAAATGCATCTGCGTGGCCGTCGCCGTCTTGGGGCTGTAATTGGACGCCATGGCCACCTGCACCGAGGCAATGTCGGCCAAATCCCCGGCCCCGTGGGCCGTCAGGGTGACCGTGCCATCGGAATGAGAAATCGCGTAGCCGCGGGGCGTCAGGCGCGTACCATCCCGGCGCAGCAGGCTGATGTGCCGCGCCTCCAAGGCCGACAAATCGCAGTCGCCGGTCAGCACGATGGCCGCCCCGGCCCGCTCGGCCTGAATAAC
>JGI994J12354_10003407_pt1 | contig 14891 bp, 6 predicted proteins | sample IntmicLarv3ML3BL_FD_12354 | JGI IMG/M metagenome (IMG submission 12354)
AAANAGCTTATGTCAAATGGAAATGCTATAGAGGTAGCCTTTCGAAGAAAAATAGCTTGGAGCGAACGTTTTGCTTTCGTAAGTTTTTTGTAAGGTTACCTTAATAAGTGTTTACTTAATAACACTTATTAAATACACTAAGGAAACGAGGATAATCATGTCAAACAAAAAATCCGTGACAACTTTCCATTATTTATTAATCATTCTGGCAGGGCTAATCGTCCACCTAATCGCCGCCGCGACAAACTCAGGCTTCCCGACCGACATGAACTGCTTCGCGAGTTGGTCGTCAACGGTCTACAGAGGCGGCTTTTCAAGCTTCTACGGCACAACAGGCTTCATCGACTATCCCCCCGGCTATCTCTATTTTCTCTACATCATCGGCTTCTTCCGTGAAACCCTCGGAATCAATTCGGGTTTTGCGAGCGAATTAGTAATAAAATTCCCCGCAATAGCCGCCAACATTCTCTCAGGTGTCTTCATCTACAAAATCGCGGCAAAACGTCTGACCAACAAACACGCTCTTGTCTGCGCGTTTCTCTACATGTTCAACCCTGCGATAGTTTTCGTTTCGGCAATGTGGGGGCAAATCGACGCAATATACGCGCTGCTCTGCATAATCTCAGTCTATTTCCTGATCGAGAAAAAAATCCTCCCCGCGAGCCTAATTTTCATCGCTTCTGTCCTAATAAAAATGCAAACGCTTATGTTCGCCCCAATCTACCTCTACGCGTTTTTCCGATTCGTGACAGAGGACAAGAAAATGGAAAACGCAAACATCAAAACAACGACTAAAATCTCGGCAATAACAGGTTCATCTATTGCCGCCGTCGGAATACTGCTTTCAACACTCGCCTTGATAAATATAACTAAAGCCATTCAAACAGCAGCCCCCACAGAAAAACCTGTAATCGTCTACACCCCCGGTTTTTGGCTGATAGTCGGAGCTACACTTATAATAATCGGCGTAGCGCTGCTCACCTCAGCGATAGTCTTATCCAAGAACAAAAACGCCAAGTTGTCTCTAATTTCAATAAACTTCACAAGATTATTAATGTACGCAGGCATTTGTTTAAGCGAACTGTTAGTTCTAACTCTCCCGTTCGCCACCTACAGCTCAAGCGGCATAAGCTACAAGATTCTGATGGAAAAAGTTCTCACAGCGACCGAAACCTACCCGAAAATAAGCGTAAACGCCTACAATTTCTACACAATGATCGGCAAAAACTGGGGCGACCTTTCCGACACCGTTTTCAAGTTCGGAAATTCCGCTTTCACCTACAAAATGCTGGGAATGATCGTGATGGTTCTAATCGTCGCTTTCGCGCTTTTCCTGCTTTTCAGAAACCGTTCCGAATCAAACTATTTCTTCACAGGCGCAATGATAACAATGTGCATGTTCACTTTCGCCACCCAAATGCACGAACGCTATTGCTTCCCTGTTCTCGCGTTCCTACTCTGCGCCTACATCTATAAATGCGACAGGAAAATTCTATACATCTTCGGCATATATTCCGTCCTAATGTTCTTCCATTTTGAAGACATTCTAAACCTGTATAAAAATGTAGGCGAAGACGGAAGCCCCATATGGAACAGAATCGACGGAACAAAAATAATTTGGTCGTTCTATTTTGTCGCCGCGTTCGTAATAATGACAGTAATGACATTTCTAATCTATCACGGAAATAAAAAAATCGAAAACAAGAAAAAGAAGCAAGAAGCAATAGTTCAAATTCAAACAACTGAACCAACCAATAACAAATGGCACAAAAACGAATTAATCTTCCTCGCGGCAATCACTGTTCTCTACGCAATTTTAGCTTTCACCAAACTCGGAAACACAAAAGCCCCAACCACCACATGGGTCGCGACAAGAGGCTCAGAATGTATAGTAGACTTCGGCGAGCCGCGCAAAGTCACCCGAATGCAATACATGACCAATTCCTACACCTCCACCTACGCCACCGACAGCTCAAACTGCACGCTGTCCTTTTCAATCGACGGCAAAACGTATACTAACTCGTTAGATCTAAACGATTTTTCAACTTTCACTTTGTCGGAAAAAAACGTAAATTTAGAAATTCAATACGTTAAAATATTCGTAAACAGCACAAATTTCAGATTCAACGAAATCGTTTTCCACGACGAAAACGACGAAATCATTCCAATCGCGAATGTAAGCGGTTACGAAGGCTGCGAGCTTCTGTTCGACGAGCAAGACCTCGTTCCCGACGTAAACAACTACATGAACTCAATCTACTTTGACGAAACTCACCACGTCCGAACAGGCTATGAATTTATTCACGGTCTGCGAGTCTATGAATGGACACATCCACCATTCGGCAAATTCCTAATGTCTCTTGGAATAAGAATGTTCGGAATGACCCCGTTCGGCTGGCGTTTCATGGGCGTGTTTTTCAGCGTTCTCATGGTTCCCGCAATGTATCTTCTTTCGCGCAAGGTTCTTAAAAAAGGAATATGGGCGGCGTTAGCAACCATTCTTTTCACGTTCGACTTCATGCATATCGTCCAAGCAAGAATCGCCACAATCGACACCTACGTCGTTTTTTTCATCATCCTGTCCTACTATTTCATGGCATCCTATCTGTCCACAGACTTCAAAGACCCAACCAGAAGATTTTGGAAATCACTCGTTCCGCTCGGCCTGTCCGGCGTTTGTATGGGTCTGTCAATATCATCAAAATTACCCGGTGTATACGCAGGTTTAGGGCTGGGCATATTGTTCTTCCTAAATTTGGGAAAACGCTTCCACGAATATCTTCAAGCAAGAAAGCACCCGACAAAGGAAAACTCATACCTAAGAGTTTCGTTCATCGGCAACACAATAAAAACGCTGCTGTTCTGCATATTGGCGTTCATAATCGTCCCCGCAGGAATAATCTTGCTGACCTATGTCCCGTGGTACTATTTCAGCAAAACCCTTCAATACGGTCAAACAATAGAGAGCATGAACTTTTTCTCAAAATACCCTAACATGCTGAAATTCTTCCCCAAAGACGCCACAAGCGGATTCCGTCACTTCGTCGGTGCCGTTCTGTCAAACTTCGAGAGTTTCTTAGGCTATCACACAAATCTTAAATCATCGTCTCCCCACTCTTATGCCTCGGATTGGCGCATGTGGATAAACAATGTCCGCCCGATGTTCTTCTACTCGAAAACAATCGCTCCGAATATAAAACAAGGTATCGCTACTTTCAACAACCCATCCGTCAACAACGTCGGTTTCTTCGCGATGTTCTTCGCCGCCTACATCGCCGTTTCAAACATCATTTCGGCGTTCATAAACAAAACAAAATCAATCGACCTCGGAAGAGTTTTCAAAGCAATGGCTGTCCCGACTTTTATAGTCATCGGCTATCTGGCTCAACTCCTGCCATGGCTCGCTGTCCCGCGCGAAACCTACGCCTACCACTACTATCCGAGCGTGCCATTCTTAGCCCTCGGAATCGCCTACATGTTCAAAACTTTCCGCCGCGGAAACAAAACCGCCGACGAATGGCGCGAACGAGCCGCAATAATCTTCGCCGCAATTTGCATAGCTCTCTTTATAATCTTCTTCCCCGTTCTCACAGGAATAAGCCTCCATACTTCATATGGTGAAACGCTTAAATGGTATTTGTTCCCAAGATGGGTGCTCTACTAAAATATAGCAGCTCAACTTGAAAATCGCCTCGAACCGAGCCTGAAAGCGCCTGAATCCGCACGTTTCAGGCTCAGTTCTCTGACTGTTTTCAATTAGAACGGCTATAATCAACACCATAATCCATACCCCATGTCGTCATTGCGGGTTTCGATCCGCAATCTCTCCGCACAACGTGACTTAAAACGTCATACAGCAAAGCTTATAACATACAAAAGGAGGTAAAATCGATGGCAAAACCGATCTTTTCAATAATCGTTCCAATCTACAACGAGCAAGAGGTACTGCCCGAAACAAACCGCCGCCTGACGGAGGTTTTCAAGAAAATCAACGAACCCTACGAACTGATCTACGTCAACGACGGAAGCCGCGACAACTCCCTCTCCCTCGTAAAGGGCATCTGTGACGCCGACAAAAACGTCCGCCTAATCAGCTTTTCCCGAAACTTCGGTCACATGGCGGCAATAACCGCAGGAATGGACTTCGCGCGCGGCGACGCCATAATCGTCATCGACGCCGACCTCCAAGACCCGCCCGAGGTTCTCCCCGAAATGATAAAGGAATGGCGCAACGGCTATGATGTCGTCTACGGCAAACGCATTTCACGAAAAGGCGAAAGTGCTTTTAAAAAATTTACCGCTCGCGTCTACTACAGACTTCTGCGCAAGCTCACCAACGTAGAAATCCCCGTAGACACAGGCGAATTTCGCCTAATCGACCGCAAAGTCTGCGACGCGATGAACTCACTCACCGAAAAAAACCGCTACATCCGCGGTCTTGTCAGTTGGGTAGGCTTCAACCAAAAAGCGGTCGAATATGTGCGCGAGGAACGGTTCGCGGGCGAAACTAAATACCCATTGAGCAAAATGTTTAAATTAGCTTTCGACGGCATCGCCTCTTTCTCCTACAAACCACTAAAGTTGGCAACAGGCTTAGGAATCTTCATGTCCGTTGCAGGCTTTGTCTACCTTCTTGTCGTAGTTTTCCAAAGATTTTTCAATGTGCAAACAATGACTCAAGGCTGGGCGTCAACAATCGCTTTCATCCTCTTTTCCCAGGGAATAGTCCTAATGATTCTCGGAATAATCGGCGAATACATCGGCAGAATCTTCGACGAACTGAAAGGCCGCCCGATTTACATCGTAAAAGAAGAAATAACAGCTGAGGAATAATATGAATTCAATATACGTAAAAGCAAGAGCAAAAATCAATTTGGCAATAGACGTTTTAAATAAGCGAGAGGACGGTTACCACGATCTTCACATGGTAATGCAGTCACTCTCGCTTTATGACGATGTCGTAATAAAGAAAGTTTTCAAGGAAAACTACTTAAAGCTCGTGTCAAATCTAAGTTGGCTTCCAAACGACGACCGAAACATCGTCTACAAAGCGGCAGCATACATGTCAAAGGAATTTAACCTGCCGACAGGAATCTTCATCGAGCTGACCAAACGCGTCCCTGTGTCCGCAGGCTTAGGCGGCGGAAGCGCTGATTGCGCCGCCGCGCTTTTCGGAATAAGAGCATTATTCGCGCTTCCCCTTTCCGACGAAGAGCTAATGGAAATCGGCACAAAATTCGGCGCAGACGTGCCTTTCTGTATAATGCGCGGAACAGCCGAAGCCAAGGGAATCGGCGAAATTTTAAGAAAGCTTCCCCCCGCGCCGAAGTCCTACGTGCTTCTCGTAAAACCCCCTATAGTAATCACCACAGCCGACGTATTCAAAAAATTCAGTTTCGATAACCTTGACGAAGCAAAAAGACCCGACATCTCCGAATTAATTAAAAGAATATGCGAAAAAAAACCTCTCGCCGAAATAGCAAACGCAATGGGCAACACCCTCGAATCAGTAACCGCACGTGAACACCCCATAATCGAAGATATAAAACGTCTGCTTCTTCGCGAGGGTGCTCTCGGCTCACTGATGAGCGGAAGCGGCGCAACAGTTTTCGGACTGTTCTTTTCGCGCGAAACAGCACAAAAAGCAATCAATGCAGTCAACCGTGAATTTCCCGAAATAAAAGACATAATTCTGACAGACTTTTACGACGGAAAATTCGACTAATGATCCCCACACTATACTACCCTCCCCACACCGTCATTGCGGGCTTCGACCCGCAATCTCACAAATTTCAAATGTCCGGATAGAACGCGTGACTGTTATATTTGCCGTAATTCTCAAGCAGCCACGACAAATCAGCCGAATCAACCAACCCATCGCCGATTACATCCGCCCGCAAATCATCAATTTCTGTTTCAAGCTTGCCGTAATTATCCAACAAAATCGACAAATCGTTCACATCGGTTTGACCATTGTTGTTTAAGTCGCTGTTTTTAGCGAATGAGCACGGATGTTCGAACAGCTCTTCAAACCAGAAATTCTGCCCGACAGCAATACCATCCATCATTTCAATCTGAGGGCAATCCATATATGCCCACACATTATAGAATGTCGGCAAACCGTCGGCGTGCCAGTTCATTCTGTCGGATATCAGAGTCGCCGCCATTGAATCATAAAGCCCGCCGACGCCCATGAACAAATAGGCATTATCTGTAATTTCCGTCGAGAAAATACTGTAAGTGTGATCATTCCATAAAACAGCCGGTTCATCAAGCTCGGCATAGTAATAGCCCTCTTTTTGCGGCGAACCGGGCGAAACCGTGACTTTCGCGACCGTCCTGCCTAAAATAAAAGAATCGTTGAGCTTAAACATCGGATTCGGCCATGAATATTCATATCGTTTATAATCAGTAATACTCAAATCCGTTATATCAATAATATAAATCGTGTGATTGGTCGTTATCGGATATGCAGGATAACCTACACTCAAGACCTCTGCATTCATTTTCATCTTTATTTCATAACCTAAGTTTCTTCCGTTCGGAGCATCAATATCACCTTGAACATTCGAAACCTGTGCCTGCGAAAGGTTCAACAACGGGGACGGAATAAAGCTTTTGACTTCATCAACCACCCATTTTGCGTAAAGTGTCATGTCTTGACTTATTACATTTTCGAAATACCATTTTTTATTCAATGTGCTGTCCATATACCAGCCACTCAGCCTAAAACCGGGTTTACCCGACAAATGAGTGGGTTTTGGTATAGTGTTTCCGACTGCGACCTTGACACTCGGCGCATACCCTCCTCCGTTTGTCACAAAGTTCACCGTAAATTCATGCCCGATTTCAACGAAAACGCAATCTATTGTGACGTTTTCGTCAGGCATTCCAAAACTAAATTCATTTTCCCCTGTTTGATCAACGCTGTAAACAGAATTACGCTCACCCCTTACAATCGTAAGCCCCGCAAGAACCATTCCCGCTTCAGGTGTCACCGTAATCGTGACAACCTCGTCAAGCCATGCGCCTAAAACCGACGTTGAAACAGACCCACCCTCACTTTGTGTTATCGTAATGTTCTTTAATGTCAAGCTATCTAAAACCGTAACCGTTCCCGAATCCGAAACATTCGAATCAAACACCGAAGTCGCGGTTACTATAAGAGTTGAAGATGTTTCATACGGCGAAACAAACAAAACGCCATATTCATTTATTTCTGTCGGATAATTTCTTCCCGGAACAATCTGCGAACCCGAAACTGACCAAATCACATCTGTTTCCGCCCCGCCAATCGCGTCGACAACGGCAGCAAAAGCTTTAATCGACTCTCTTTGAACTTCGGAGTTTGTCGGCTCGATTTGCACTCCTCTGACTTCCGTCAAAGCCGCCCCGGAAATTTTTACACCATAAGGCATAGCGACCACTGTCGCCCCCGGCACAAGCACACGAACATATTTAGCATATGTCGGCAAAGGTTCGAATACAAACTTGTTATTCCAATCGAAATTGATTGTATCGTTATTATAAACATTAACCCACGTTTCGCCGTCAAGCGACGTCTGGAACATAAGATTTTTATCGCTAAGCCAAAGCTGGTAGAAAAAGAACCCGCTAACCAAATAAGTCTCGTCAAGCTCAATCACCAAATTAGCCCCGTGCTCCAAATACAAATCTCCTCCCGGAACATCCTGCGTTATAAGCAATTTACTGTGCAAAAAGCCAGGGACGCCCATACCCAAATGTAATCCGCCGACATTAATAACATTCATGTCAGGAACTACACCATCTATAGAATGCGCTATGGTGCTGTTCACATCAATGTTTCCCTGCGCGTCAAGAATCTCAAGCCAAGCCGTAACAGCCCCGCATTCAACAATGTCGCCCGGCATAGGTGATACAAATTCAACAAACTCGCATTCAATCGTCACATTATCCTCGGGCATGATAAACACATATTCCCCGACATCCGCCCCGTTGCCAACCGTCAAATAAACTCCTTCATCGGTAACAGCCTTAGGGAATCCCGCTTCAACCATCGCTTCAACATTCGGGCTGACGGCAAACACAACCTCTGTCCCGGGCGTCGCTTCCTCAAGATCGCACTCAATAGTTCCTCCCAATGTCTGCGCCGCCGTTATCGTGAACATTTTCCCGACGAACAAGGCCGTCGTATATTCACCCGCACCAATTGAATTTAATGCCCGAATCTGAACCGAGTAGCAAGCGTCGCTCTCAAGCCCCGTGATTACATGCGTTCGCGCGTTCGCCCCAACGGCGACAACACTTCCGTTAGGCGCGGCATATTGTCCTCTTCCGCCAATCACAAGAATTTCATAACCTGTAATAGCACTTCTACCCTTGGAAGCGGGTTCTTGCCAGCCAAACGTGATTTTTTGGTTTTCAAACACAGCGCTAAACCCAAGCGGCTTGCTCGGGACAGTTTCCGAATTCCATATAGGCCCCATTCCGTAAGCCAAATAACCTTTAGGAGATTCCTCAAACGGGAAAATATCCACGTTTCTGAGTGAAATGGCGGATTTAATTCCGACAAATTCCAGCTTGAAATATCTTCCCACCGCCAATTCGTCAAGACGCAAATAGCCATTGTCAAAATCGGCAAGCGTAACATTTTCAATCGTAAGCACAGGGCTTCCCCAAACGACAGCCGCCGACTGACCGGACGCGCCGTTCATCGCCGCGGCATAAAGGTTGAAAGTTCCGCTTACAGCGACAGCGTCAACCATTATTTTATCAATAATTCTATATGGATTTGTTTCATAAATTCTTCTGCCTTGATTTCCGCGAAGTTTAAATTTGTTTTCCTCGAAGCTCCATTCATATCTTTCGCCTATAACAATATCCCGCACTTTCGTGTCAATCGTGAGCGAAACCGTTCCCGTTACGGCACCGGTCGTCCAAGCGCTGCTCGCCCCGCTTCCGGTATCTATAGCATTGTTCACCGTCGCCGAGCCGCTGTTCGCCGAAGCCGTCCATCCGTTATGCAAAATTCCCTTTTGGTCGTCCTGCCAAACAAAGGTGTTAATTCCGCCGTCGTCAATGAATCCCGGTGAATTGGCGTCCTTCGAGAAATTTTTAATAAACAGCCCATGAAGTCCGCCCGGCTCAAGGCGCAAGGGTGTCGATTCCGAATTTGCCACATAGCAATCCTCAAACAACGAAGCGACCGAGCGCTTGCCCGTCAATCCGTCATAATCAGCATCCACGCCGTGATGGAACACCCAAATTCCGAAGCCTCTGCCATAACTTCCTTTGTTTGGAAGCGGTGCTGTGCTCGGATTGTCCAGCGGCCCATAAACAGGTGCGTTGTTTGTTTTGTCAATGCTGTTGTTTCTCCATTCGTTCGCATAGAGCGAAGTTCCCCAGGGTTTTATATAGTACTCACCCTCGTCGCCCCACTCAAGCAGCACTGCGTCATGGTTGAAATGCTGTTCAAAATCATAAATTTCATTATCTCTAATCTGGCTGAAAAACGTCGTGCTTCCGTGTTGACTCCTCCAGCTCTCTCCGCCTCTGTTTCCGCCCCAAATCGCAATTCCCAGAGTTTTAAACAAATAGTTTTCCGAAGCGACGTTATCCCAACAGCCATAGTAAAATTGCACGCCCGAATTTGACGTGGGTCCGATTTCATTTCTTTCAAAAACATTACCCATATGAGGTTTTCCAATCGAAATTTTGGTCGAACCCCAAACGGGAAGAACATCCCAGGGCTTATCGAGATAAACCTTTGTCTCTTTCCATGGACCGCCCAAATATTCGCTTCTGACGACGGTTCTCACCTGACCAATTCCAATTCCGTCGTTCACCATAATGTCCCAACCTGTAAAATCTCGCATGCTGTTGACAAGATAATTTTCGGCGAAACTCACCCAATTTTCACCCGCGTCAACTATTGTCTCAGACGCAGCCACTCCCCTGTATGAATCAAGAGCAATTCCTTCCCCCGCATAATGCCCTCTGACAGAAGCAATGTTTGAAATTTGGTTGTTTGAAACATAATGACACCTGCCGTAAACGAATATTCCGTGCACATCCTCGGAAACATAGCCATATTCCTTAGAATATACCGACCAATCCGCGCCACTGTAATAGCTCGGCGGAACTTGGAAAATAACGTCAATGTCGTTGTCCATAATCGCCATATTATTTGCTTCCATGCCGAAATTTCCGTCAGCATAAATTACCGTGTTGTCCCTAAATGTTACATATTCACCCATCTGCTGATATTGCTGTGTGCACAATCCGCTTTTAAGGTAGTTATTTGCGATAAGCACTTCACTCGCGTTAATCGACATTGCCGTTTGCTTCCTCGTGAATGTTCCCATGTCGATGTGGCAGTCATAAACAAAAACATTTCTGTGATTAATCCCATAAACACCCCAGCCGCCGCCCAAAAAGACACCAAACATTCTGTTGTTATTATCAAGATTTATCAGCGCCGAATTTGCACCGAAATTAATTTTCAAGCCCACGACACCCTGCAATCCCATGCCTCCGTCGTTGGCAATGACTGCCATGTCGTTTCCGTACGTAATAACCGTTTCCGTGTCGAAATCCAAAACGGATAAATAATCGCCGTTAGCGTCCTTGCCCTCGCCTTGAAGAACAACGCCGCGACCGATTGAAAGAGCGACCCGTCTGTTTGCCGCCGCCGTTATTTTATATGTTCCGGCAGGAAGATAAACAACGCCGCCGCCCGCGTTTTTCGCGGCATTAAGAGCTGATTGAATCGCGGTTGTGTCATTGTTTGTTCCGTTTCCGACCGCTCCATAGCTTTTGACGTTATAAACATCGTTCCATTTAAATTTGCCTGCCCAAGAAACATTCATTCCCTGAATAATTCCTGTCGCCGCAGGATTGTTTACATAGCTTGCAAAATTCGGCACATCCACCCCTTCAATAACCAACCGTTCAACAGAATCAGGATATTGCATTGCCGCAACCCATTCGCTTCCGATTCCTCCCGCGTTCACGTTCACCTGAATAATATAATTTTCACCGTTATCAATCAGCGGCGCCGTGAAAGCCACGCGATAGGGCGTGACAATGCTCGGAGAAATTTCTTGAATAAGCGTTCCCCAATCGCTGTCGGGTTGGGCGACCTTAATCACCCGAACCTTTGTGTTTTCCGTTCCGCCGAATTGAGACGCGTCCAAATTGCGCCCGAAAAGATTAATTTCCATTCCTGTATATGCGCGCAGGTCGTTCGTCCATTGTCCGTCGGGTCTGTTCAAATAACCCTCCTGAACGCTCCATGTACCGTCGCTGTCGTTTGTCGAAACCTTCACGACATAAACCCCCGCAGGAATATAATCAGGCCAAATAAAGCGTATATACTGCCCCGCCGAATCAATTTGGTCAGGGATAATAACCCACTCGTTAATTCCGTCACTTAATTTAACGCGCGATCTTCTCGTGAAATATTCGCCGTAAATTGAAACAGCGTTGCCCGGCTTCATTCCTTCAGAAACTCTGATAATCGCGGGAAGAATGTCGTCGCTTCCGGGTATTGTCGCGTAAATATTTCCCGACGGCTCGCGTCTGTCCAAATCGGTAATAATGTCACCCAAAATGCCTTGCAACGACAACAAAAGCGGTTCACTCGCAAGACTTTGCCCGACGGCTTTATTTCTTACATAATAAGTTCCTTCCGCCAAACCCGTAATTTCACTGCCTGTGCAGCTCAAATACGCGCCGCTTCCCTCGATTTTATATTCCATGTCAGAACTTGTTCCGACAATTCTTCCGTTGTTTCCCGCGCCGTGCGGCGGAACGCCAACCAAGCCTGTCGGCTTGCTGAGACGGCTAATCGTTATGCTTTGAATTTGAGAATCAACATATCCGTCCAAAATATCCTGCGCCGACGCTATTGCTTTAACCTTAATTCCATATTCAACATCAAGTTGATTTTCCTCAAGCAAAATATAACCCAAGCTGATGTCTGTCTGTTCAACATCAACCCAGACATCTGTTGCAATTGAACATTGCTGACCCAAAGCAAAGCCGGTAATTTTCATTACAGAAGCGTCAAAGCCAACCGTTGGTGTCGGCAAATAATCAGGAATTTCCCCCATCTCAAGCGCGACACAATAAACAATTTCGGCAAGCCTAAACTGTGTTTTATCACCCGTAAGAATGTCAATCGAAACCTCCCCTGACGGTTCAGTCCATGCGAGAGAAAGAGTCATATATCCGCTGCAGTTGTTATATATAACATCCGCATTCAAAGGGTTGCTCGAGCTTATTTTAACATTCATCGTCTGGTAGAAATCTACGCCAATCGATTTTAATTTGTTATCCTCAAGAATTATAAATTTACCGATGTCATGTCCCCAATAAACGTCGGGAAAAACCTGACTGCTGCCCGATTTGTGCCACGATGAAGTGAATTTCACCCCATTGTAAATCTCATTCACAGGAACACGGTCGCTGACCAGTGTGACATTGCTTAATAACTCGGAAATAAGCAAGATTGTTTCCGTCTCCTGCGCCCCGTTCGACCACCGCGCAAACAGTGTAAGGTCGCCATAAACCTCGTCTAAGTCAAAATCCCAAAGAGTTCCTGCGACTGCGTCCGTATACCAACCGACAAAAATTTTGTCTCCCCAAACAGGCTCAGTCGGTTCTGTCGCTTTTTCGCCAACCGTCACCGTTTGCAAAGCGGGTTCAACACCCGGCGCACCGTTTAAATCAAACGTCACATCAACGCTTTCATTGGCATTGCCAATCGGCACAAGCTCAATTCCGCTTATGTAAAATTCTTTATTAGATGCAGCAGCAACAATTTCAATGTTCACCGTTCCTCTTACGTCCTCGGCAAGATGCTCTTTAACAGTCGCGACACCCTGCATCGGGCTGAAATTCGTAAACGCCCAATCGCCGTTGACCTTAGCCCCGAAAACAATTTCATTGTTCTTCACCGCAAACCAAGGATTCGCCGAAAAGAAATGAAGTCTCACGTTATAATCATTAAATTGCAAGCCCGAAACCGAAAACGTCGCCGACGCCCCTTTTGAGCTGTAAATAATTGATTGATAAACCGCGTCAGGCGCATATTCAACCCCCACTAACGGCTTTCCTACCGTTTTATTTGCAGGAACGCCGCCGCTTGTCCACTCATCATATGTATTTATCGACCCGTTGACCGACGAAACATAGCCGCCATACTGCGACCAAGTCACACCGCCCTCCGTAATGGCAGCAGCGCCGAAATTTATCCGAACCGTTCCGTCGGCACCGACATTCGCAAGCACCTCTTTGGGCATTCCACCCAATTGAACAACTCCGACAAGCATCGCCGCCGTCATTATGCAGGATAAAATTCTTTTCAAGGCTTTCACAAACATAATTGTTACCTCCAATATTTTCGTTTTCTCATATTATCGTAGCACATTTCACAAAACAATTCAATTGAATCTTTGGATGTGAACACAATCGCGCTTGACCCGCAACAACACCCCCCATTAATGAACTGCATAAAAATATTTTATTTAAATTTTCTCCTTTTATTTCTATATTTAGGCAATTGCCTATTTCTATATTTTAAAAGCATTATAACATCTTCAAGCAAATTAGTCAAGCTATTCCTTTAGTATAGATGTGCAATGATTATATTGTATCTTAATCTATTGTAAAATATGCTTAGGTGATAATCTTGATTAATTTAAACATTCAAAACATGCTTGAAAAAAAGAAAAAAACAAGATATTGGCTTGTCAAGGCGTTGTCGAGCAACTACGAAACCGTCAATCGTCTTTGCGACAATTCTTCCTCCGCCATATATCTTGACACCATCGAAAAGCTGTGCACTGTTTTGGAATGCGAACCCAATGATTTGTTCGTGATTCAAAACTAATTTATTGAGTTTACCCTCACCATTAGGATTACAACAATTTTAGCTCCGGCAACCCTGAACAAAAGCATCCGCCCTACGCAAAAGGCTTCCGTCATTCCGCGCTTGACGCGAAATCTCACCCCCGTTATACCCACAACAAATTTGGCTCCTGTCATTCTGATCGAATGCGAAGAATCTTTAGGTTAATAAAGCGTCAAGCGCGAAATGACAACGACACCTTTTTCGCGCTTGACGCGGTTCTTCTTTTTAATACACAATATAAAAAACCCTCCGTGTTCTTATTCCAACACGAAGGGTTTTACACAAATTTACATCAATTTAAACATAATAAGGATTCGGCTTAGTCAATATTATAATAAAATCAATTAACACACCGATTCCGAAAAGTCCCAGCGTGAAAAAATAAAGCACGCCCGAACCGATTTTGCCTTCATAAAATCTGTGAACGCCAATCGCTCCGAAAAAGAAGCAAAGCACTAACGCTACCCATTTGTTTTTAGGGGTTTTCATGCCCATCATTCCGTTCATGTTAGAATTTGTGTTAGTGTTAGTGTTGGTATTTGTTATCACTATCTGAGGCTGTTGTGCTGCTGCCGCAGCGCTTTTCAATTCTTCGACCTGCAAACCGCAAGATGTGCAAACAACTGCATTGATTGAAATTTTAGAGCCGCAATGCTTGCAAAATTTCGTTTGCTCCATTGTCGGTGCTGCTACCGGCGTTGCCGGTATAGGTGTTGCGTTTTGTAATTCTTCCATTTGTAAATGTCCCCTCTCTTAACTTATGTAAACACTGATTAAGGTAACCTTACGAAAAACTTACAAAAGCAAAACGTTCGCTCCAATCCATTTTTCTTCGAAAGGCTACCTCTAAAGCATTTCCATTTGACATAAGCTATTTGTAAACCGAAATTGCTCTTGAAGCGTGCGCTAATTTCAATTCGCAAATAGCAAATCAAATATGGAAATGCTCTCACAAGAACTTATTCCGTTTTCAATCATCTGAAGGAACATTTTG
>JGI994J12354_10003408_pt1 | contig 14889 bp, 15 predicted proteins | sample IntmicLarv3ML3BL_FD_12354 | JGI IMG/M metagenome (IMG submission 12354)
ATTATACACCCGTTTTGTGTTAATTACAAATTACCTTAAATACCAATGATGACACTATTCAACAACAACTTAATGTTCTATAAAAGAGTAATGTTCAAGAAAAAACCCTGAGTTTTGTTTTCTCTCAGGGTTAATCAATAAGCTATTTTTTTGATGCAATATAATCATCCATTACCTTCTCTAAATATTCAAATGGAGCTCTGCCTGTATCTAATATAACTTTGTGGAACTCGACTAAATCAAATTTGTTGCCCAAAGCTTTTTCAGTTTTTTCTTTCAAATCGCTAAACATTACACAGCCAGTAGAATAAGGAACGTACATTAATGGATCAGATATAACTAACTCGTATATAAATGGAGCATTCGAAGCATTAAGTTGAAGACGAGTATAATAAGAACCCAGCTCTTCAATACTCATACCCTCATAATGAACTAGAATATCACTTAGTGCGACCATCGCTGTGCTTAGTCTAGCATTGTATGCATCAAATGCTGCCACATCTTCAGCAATATCAACCTTTGCCATTGAATAAGAATAACTCTCAGAATATACAGCCCATCCTTCGGTGTAACCAATAAAGTCCATATAGTACAGAATCGGATTGAAATTATTAGCCATTTCATAGGTGATTTGGTACAAATGACCAGGATAACCTTCATGGGCAAGAGTAGTAAACAAGGCATTATTAGTTTCTGGATTAACTTTTATGACATTGTTAGTAAAGTCGTCCATTGGAGGGTTCAAGTAATAAGCCGAAACTGATTCCGCAGTAACTGATGGGTCTAAAAATGCCACTTCATAATTCGTTTCTACTGGGGCAGGGAAATATTTGCTAGTTTCGCCCTTTAATTGTTCAAGAATCTGTTTAGCATCTGTCATCCCTACATCAATTTCATCAAAATTCCATAATGAATCATTATTTGTTCCAAGGTCTATTAACTGAGAAATGCAATTCTTTATTTCATTTTCTAGTAGTTTCTTTGTCTGTTCAACTGACAATTTGGAACTAGTTTTAATTTTCAACCTTGCTTCATAGTATTTTTTGCCATCAGCCCAATTATGATAAGCACTGTTATTAGTAGCTTTACCTTTATTTTCTTGCATAAAAGCAATAACATTTTTATAGCCAACCATCATGTTATTATTAACAGCATCTTTTAATTGGTTTTTATACTCGGTCTTTTGTTCAGATGAAATACCATCAAACTGATCAATTTTTGAAGATAGTATTACCGTCACGGAATTCTTATTTCCAGAATTGATAAACGCTTCGCATTGCTTAATAATGCCTTCCAAAGTCGTATCTGCTTGGATGATACCTTTTTCAACCTGTTTTCTAGTAATCTCAATACACTCATTCAAGTATCTTTCGCTGTCAATAACATAAACTATTAAGTCCTTAATATCTTGCTCGTTACGAATATCAAACTCAGTGAACATCGTTAGTAAATTGCTGTTTATTCCTGTAGAAGGAGCAAAATAGAAATCATAATCATCTAATCCTTCCAAAGACAACGTCTCCTCTGTTGATAGTTTATAGCGATCATAGAAGTTTTGTTGTTTCTCAGTTAGCAAATCTCTGTTAATAGCATTTAACTTACTAAGCGATTCTTTTAGGATATCATAGTGCGTTTCATCTGCCGAGCCAATGCTAACTTCCATATCTTCAAGACCATAAGGAGATAAATCCTTCAGTGCAAAGTGAGCAGTCATTTTTCCTAATGAAAGGAAGAATGTCATTTCATCTTTTAGAAATTCCTCAAACTTTGCTTGTTCAGTAGCACGTTGTTCTTCAGTAGGAGCCTTCTTTCCGCAGCCTGCTGTGAACAATAGTACTAGAGTTAATAATACGATACTTAACTTCTTCATTTGTTTTTCACCTTTCTATTGGTTTGCCTGCCTTAACTTTATTCTTACGTAAAAGCGTCTTATTCTTTGTAACAGTTTATACGCAAAATTAAAGCCACCATATAACAGCAAGCTAATTGGATAATCTATCTCGCCAATATACTCATCCATTTTGTCATTGGCGCAGAAGCCTATTTTGAACAAATATAGACCATCCTCTTCATTTTCACTAATTATACCACCCATATCATAAATTTTACACCCATTATTACAGGCCCAACTAATTAGTTCATATTGCATGCGGTGATTAGGGCACAGGTTCCGTTTTAGGTTACTGCTACCAGAGTGATAATATGTCATTCTGCCACCATAATTTATCGCAAAAGAACCTGCCAGATAATCATCATCATGTTTGATTAAATATAATCGCACTTCATCATTGGTGAAGTTTTCTAGAATGTTTTCAAAAAACTCTCTATCCTTATATTCAATACCATCTCTAGCAGCAGTGATTTTCAATAACTCCATAAAATGTGATAGGTTTTCTGCAGTGTTTCCCTCAATTACCTCTAATTCGCTTCTAAGGGACTTATTGATATCTCTGCGCGTTCTTTTTTTAAACTCAGGCATTAAATCATCAATAGTTTTCCCCTCTATTGTTAAGATCATTGACCTTCTAGAAAGTATTAAGTCTAACTTGCTATAACCTCTGCCTCTGATTTTAAAACCTGCTTTTTTGTATTCATTTATTAATTCATCAGCAGCAGCAACATTAGGGTCAAACTTGACCATAAAAGCTTTATATTTTTTAATCAGCGGTTTCATTTCAACAATTAGTTTTTTCATTAAGTCCACCGAAGCAACATTCCCGATTGGCCCTCTTTGAGCATATAGAATATGTCTTCCCAAAGCAATTGGCCTTGCATAAATACTACATGACATAACGATTTCGCCATTTTCTTCTAAATACACACATTCATAGGGAAGATTATTTTTAACATGTGACCAACGATAATCCTGATAAAAATGCGCATCATCATAATTGCGAGTAAAAGCTATTAGTTTATTTATTTCATTTTGATTAGTTTTGTCTAAAATTGGCATAACTTCCTCTTTTCACTACAGTTTGTTTAATAGAAAAATTGTTTGACCGGGGTTCAATGAAATCAATTTGCGATTGATTCTTTTGTGATAGAACTCATTTCTAATGAAATTCAATAATACCCTACCATGATAACCATGGACAACAACCATTTCATCGTAATCATTGGAAATAGCATCTAGCATCTGAGTTAAGTAGATCTTTGATTCAATTATCGTCATTCCATGTATATCAAGTTCTATTTGCATCTTAACTCCCCTTAACTATTCCACAAATATTATACTCATTTTTATTCATCATTGCGAGTTAAACAGTGATACCTAAAGTAATTTACTAGCAATTCTACTACTGATATCTGCTGTATGGAAGCGCAAGCATTTTATTTTTGTGTCAACTACCTTAATGTTGATTTCTTTTACATCTGTGCAATCTACATTCTCTCCATCAATGGTTAATATTAAATCTCTTTTATTAGGTATAACCGTGACTATTTTACTTGTAGGTACCACTAAACTATTACGCAAGTTATGGTATTTTCGATTTGTTAGTGGAGCAATTGGCGTAATCTGCATTGTTTTAAGATCGAAATCAACTATTGAGCCACCAAAACTCATGTTATAAGCGCTTGATCCAATAGTTGTGGAAACCAAAAGTCCATCACCAACATAGCTTTCCAATAACTCACCATTGATTAATACCTTTAGTTCAAGAGCATTTAAGCCAACATGTCTTATTACCACCTCATTTAATGAAGTGAACTCGTACTGGCTATTATCGCCAACAACCGTTGTTTCCTGCAAATCAAAATAATCATAACGATATTCCTCGGTATTAAGGTAACTAATAAAGTCATCAATATCTTCAGTACTTAATTCTTGCAGAAAACCTAAAGTTCCAGTATTAACTCCAATATAGTAACAACTGGTATCAAAACTATTCTTCCTAACCATACTTAAAAAACTGCCGTCACCACCAATAGCGATGGCTAAATCACAAGCAGTTTCCACTAATTCATAACCATTAGTAGTCAAAGCAGTTTCCAATAATTGCGCTGCTAGTTTTGACTTCTCATTATTATTTACAAATAATTTAACTTTTTTAATTAGCATTCTCTATACTCCTTATTGGGGATAACAATTAACTGACTATTTTATCATTATCGTTATGTTCTAACTTATCAGAATCTTTGGTAGTTTTTGCTTTGGTTTTCTCATGGCGAACATTCGCTTTTGGAAGCACATGGGTGATAAAGTAAAAGCACACTCCTGCCGGTATAGTAGCCCACCAGTAGGATGAACCAATACATAAACCTATACATGCCGCAAACCACAAGCCAGCTGCAGTTGTTAATCCCTTAATCTCGTTACGAGAAGTAACGATAATAACTCCACCACATAGAAAGCCCATGCCAGAAACTACTTGAGCCGCCAAACGATTGGGATCAACCCCCGCCATATCATTAGCAGTGAGCCTACCAATTATCATAACTAGGCATGCTGCCATACAAACCATTGAGTGGGTCTTAACCCCCGCTGGTTTTCCAATTTTCTCTCTATCATACCCTATTAAAGCACCAAACAAAGTAGCAACAACTAATTGCGCTGACACTATAAAATAAGGAGTAACTGATAACAATTCAACAATATTCATAAACAACATCCTTTCTCAAACACTACTACATTTCATATACAATTACTATATACCAATTTAGTAAATATACCAATAATAATACATGCTTTCGCCACATTATACCACCATTTAACTCAACTTAAATGTTATCTACTGTTTAATTATAAACATGATGATTAGCGAAACTGCTACTAGCGTTAAGGCAAACAGAATAGCAGAAAAAAACGGTTCATCATTATTATGTGCTTTGGTAGTAGCAAAGAAAAAACAGATAACAAATAGCGTAATGATACCCACTTGAGCAGATTTGTCTTTGATGGATATTTCCATCTCATCGCGACCTTGAGCACGTCTTTTTATTCAAAATTTCGCCTTTATTTATATAAACTAAGTTTTATTAGAATTCTTTTTATCACCTTTTCCCAGACTCAAATGCTTAAACTAAAAACATAAATCAAACAATAGCATGCGACTAACAGTTTGTTGTCAATGTTTATACTTTAAAAACAGACAAGCAGCCGTTTTCACGACTGCTCACCTAACTTCACCTCTTCGTTTTATCACATCAATAACAAACTGAGGTTCATTGAATATTATCAAAAATTCCTTTTTCTAACAGAATTATTAACGCTTTACTCCATGGTTGCTTTTACCTATTTCAATTAATGCTTCACATTCTTCATCAGGTAAATCTGTATTCTTTCCATCAGATATTACTTTGCGAATAAATTCTGTCTGCAATAACATTTCCAATGATAGAGTCTTCGAAAATGCTTCGTGTGCAGTTTTCCCAACTGCTAATACGCCATGATTTGCTAATAATACAACATCGTAATCATTAATAACATCCTCTAGTCCATCAATAATATGTTCTGTTCCTGGTCTTCCATATGGAATAACTGGAACTTTACCAAATAGCAACATAAACTCCGGACTAACTTTACTTTCTACCGCCATGTTTGCTTGTGCATAAGCAGTAGAGTATGGTGCATGGCAATGCACCACAGCATTAATATCAGGCCTTAACTCATAACAGCGCAAGTGCATAGGTGTTTCAGAGGTTGGTTTTAGTTCACCTTCAATCACATTTCCATTCAAATCTGTAACGATGATTTTCCCCTCAGTTAACAACTCTTTACTTTGACCAGAAGGAGTAAGATATACCTTATCTTCACTTTTTATTGAGATATTGCCTTCATATGTTCCAACCATTCTTCTGTCGTTCAACATATGAGCTACATCAACAATCTCTTTTTTTATTTCATAATCTTTACTCATGTTATCCTCTTTCTAAGTTTTATAGTACGACTTAACTTGCTGATGTCTCGACGCTATTTTTTGGATATGCTGCTTTTAAGTCTTTTATCCAACCGATATAACCTAGGAACCAGTAAACACATACTATTAATGGAATAAAGTTTCCTGTTTCAAATATCTTGAATATAAACGAGAAGGCATATACAAACACTGGAGCATCTAGTGCTGAATTAGACACCATAGTTCCGGCTGCAATGAATCCATTTAATACTGCTAAATCTGAAATCATCGGAGCTAATACTGTACCACACACTAAGAATATAGGTGTTCCTACAAAAATCATTATTATTAACATTCTTAATAAGTTACCATTACATACATAGAATGCCGCTAAAGCAAGAGCTAGGTTAACAATTCCTGCAAATGGCAACATGCTATTCCATGGTAGTACTACTGCCCAAATCAAACTAAATGGAACAGTTATCATACACGAAACCCAAATTTCAGGATTTCCTAATACTATTGGTGCATCTAGACCAATAATTACTTCACGATCAGAGTTAACTCTCTTTTTCATGAATGTCGTTGCAGCATCCGATAATGGTGCTAATGCTTGCATAAATAACTTTGTAGCCATAGGCAGTAAAGTCATTGCCGTAGCGCAAGTAACACCAAGTAATAGGGAATCAGTAATTGTATATCTACCAACTAGACCAAAAATAATACCCATAACAAATCCAATTACATGATTTTCTGCAAAAATACCCATTTTCTCTTTTAAAAATACTACATCAAAGTTATACTTACTAAGGACAGGTATCTTTCTAAGCAGTGCATCAATCGGATAAATTACTGCTCCGAAAAAGAATAAGCTATGTGGGCTTGTTACTCCAGGGATACCTGCCTTTTCTTTTACTCTTGGCTGCATAGCATCACCAAGGATTAATTCAAGAATTATTCTGATTACAGCCACACCGATACCAATAAGGATACTTCCAGTAAGTGATTCGATAATAATTGTCTGGAATATTTTCCCCCAAACATTCCATAAATCTACATTTATGGTTTTTGTCTTTTTGAAAGCAAACATTACTAAGTTGACAATAATCTGAACTGGGAATAGTAAAAATGCATATTTCCAAGACCAAGTGATTGAAGCAAGTGTTACCCATCCACCATCAATAATATCAAACTGCTTACCAATATTTTTTGTCATTGCTTCTGCTGCTGGTCCAATTGCCCCCGTCATATAACCAATTACAAGCGACATTGCTGATAACGCTACCCCAAACGTAATTGCCTGTGATAGAGACTTCAAAGGTTTCATGCCAAATATAACTCCCATCAAGAACATTAGTGATGATAGAAATATCGTTGAACCAAGGTCATTTAGTATAAAATCGAATATACCAGTAATAATTTCCATATTTTTCTCCTTTTACTTTTTAATCATTCACTGCAATATCAATCAACTTCTGTAATTCTTCTTCTTGCCCCACCCCTGTCAAGAAAACAACTCCGTTAATTGTTGGAACATCAAACGTTTTCGTCGGTGGAATTACGCAAATGTAGGCGTCTGCTGTTTTTAAGTAAGTATCAATGGACTTAATATCTACAGCCTCGACTTTAGCGTTTTTAACACCACGTGATTCCAGTAGTTCTTGGACTTTGCTGGCAATCGTTTGGGAAGTAGCTACCCCATTATTACAAGCAACAACGAAATGTTTCACTATTATCACCTCCTTTCACTTTTTTATTCTGATAACGCTTCGATAACGCGTTCCTCAGTTTTCTTTAGGATACTTAGACTTTCATCAACATCTTTGGCTTCAATGAACTTTTTTGCTTGCTCACCACTTTGCACGAACAATTCCATCAATGCTTGAAGAATTTTAACTTGGTAAATGCCTTTTTTGAAACCTAACACAAATACTATTTTCACATCCAGCCATTCATCAATAGTAGCCATTTGAACAAAAGGAATGGTATTCTTCACACGAATAACAGATATGAAAGTTCTGTTTACAAATTCTGGATCTGTATGTGGAACAGCGATAGCACATTCAGTGCCAGGTAACCCTGTTGGAAAATACTTCTCTCTTTCTTTTATCGCATTTTTGAATTCAGGCTTCACATAGCCAACTTTTGCCAGCTGTGTATATGCATAGTCAAATAAATCATCCGTATTAGTTATATCAATATCTAGAAAGATAGTCTTTTTTGAAAACATACTTATAGCTTTCTTGCTTTGACCTTTTTCTGATTTGTTTTTTCTTGTTGTCATCTCTTCCCCCTTGACTCCTTACTGTGATTCATATGTAAGCAAAATGTTCCTTATGTCATCAACATTGCCAGCTTTCATTAACATTTGAATATCAGTTTTATTTTCAGCTAAATTCAACAGTTGCAAAATGGCTTTCAGATGCTTTTTCTTATCAGTAACAGACAGCAGAACAACGAAATTCACCTTTGCTTCGCCAAAGACGATTCCTTCGTTTACTCTCACAAATGACATTCCAACTTCTTTAGTATATTCTCCCGGATACCCATGTGGCACCAGGATATCGCTGCCGAACACAATAGGCGGTTTGTTTTTCTCATAACTGTCAATTATTCCATCCACGTATTCTTGCATGATTACATCTTTTCCAAGCAAAGGAACTGCAGCAATTTCAATCGCTTCTTTCCAATCATCAACACCATCTACAATTTGAATATTTTCAATAGGAAGATAATCACTCAAATTATTGTTATCTTCGACCGCTTTAGTATTCTTGAATTCATTGTTGTACTGGACAACAAAGTACTTGTTCAAACTCTCTAGCAATTCCGTTTCTTTTTTAATCTCCGCATTCTCCCTAATAATGCTCAGCAGTTTGTCCATATCAACAACATTCATTGAATAACCATATACTTCTTGTACAACATTGTTTCTTAAAATGATTTGCTGCTGCTGATTAATAATACCTGGAACTAAGAATTGAATCTTCTCTGTTTCTACCACAATTGATGAAAAAACGATATCGTACTCATCCTCATTGTATTGCTTGAATTCTCTTAACGAAATCGTTCCTATAAACAAGAATTCTGGAAACAGTTCCCGTAATGTAACATGCATGTATTTGAATTCGGAAATCCCTTTAGGGCAAACAATTATNGCTCTTGGTCGCTTAAACAACTTGCTACCCTGTTTTTTCAACCAACTAGCAATCAGTACGGTAAGAAAACCCAACTCAATTTGCGATATGCTTTTGCCGATGACTCTTTCGATCGGATAAACAGAGCGCTTCAGTATTTGCCCAATAATAAGCAAGTCAGCATCGTCAAACAATTCTTTTTCAGGATTGTAGTCATAAGACAATGTCATACCATACTTAATTCGATAAAACGCCGGTTGTAAATGCGCCATAATCGTTGCCATTAGTCCTTCTTTATCGTTGAATTCGATACAAGAATTAACTTCAAACTCATCTATCATTTCCAATGCAGCAATATATAATTCCGAATTAACTACAGTGGAAAAATCGTTATAGTTTATAATGCTTATTGATAGAAATTGAATTGTTATGTATGCCTGTTCTTTAAGTGCTAAACTGCCGCACTTTTCTTCAAGAATTGAAGAAATGAACAATAATTCTTTAGTGCCAAACAGAATATTGTAAACTGTCTCATCAAAATCAATACTGTATCCGTTTGAAATTCTTCTCAAAATTACCGCCAGTGTATATGGATTTAAGATTAATTGATAATCTGAAAAATTAACATTCAAATTTTTCTCAACCTCAGAAATAATAGATTTACTCAACTGAAGTTCTTCCTCTTTTATTTCTGCAACAATTCTTATTATTTCTTCCCCTTTTGGTAATTCAAAGATTTCTTTAATTACCAAGGAAGCCAAATTTCTTTTATCAAACTCAGACCCTTCAATCACATAACCGAATTGCCGTTTGTGGACCAAATTAAGATTAAGCCCTATTATTTTCTGTCTTAAAACACTAATATCGCTTAAGACTGTATTCTTGCTTACCTGCGTAATATACAATAAATCATCAAGGGTAACTTTCCCATTGCTGCTTAACATATAAAGAATAATCATATCCAGTCTAACTTTTCCTGTTGAGATAAATGACCTAGAATTTTTGTTTGATCTTAACACTTGATAAAGTGAAATTGTTGTTCGACTGACTCTAATCACTCCATCTTTTAAAACGCATAATTTAGGAATGTGGTTAATTGAAAGATAATCGTTCATTTTGTCAACACTATATTCTAGTTGACGTTTAGAAACATCATATTTTCTCATTAAGACTTCATATGATGTTGAATTGCCAAAAACAATATCATCCATTATTTGTAATGTTCTAGTATCCAGCATTTTAACCACTCCCTTCTATCGTTAAGTCAAACAGATGATTTCTTCCCTAAACTGGTATGCTCAAGTTGCATCAGCAAGAAACAATAATTGTTTGATATCAGAAAGATATTTGGATCAATTAATTAAAACTAAGAATTTGTCGAAGTATGGTTGTAAAACAATCAATATTTAACTTCGAGTAACTATACCTTTACTTTAAGTATATTAAGTGCTATTGTCGCAAACAACATGCTTTGGGCACAATTTTCGTGATTTAAGAAACAATGGTTGAACTCCATTTACCTAACATTGTTATTTTTAACTAATTCCACAATACCTAGATACAGCATCAAGCAAACCTTGAACAATTAACATCGCAACCACACTTCCAGGATCAATTATGCCAATGGAATCGTCACCTTTGAACGCAATTCTGCCATGAACTGCTTTCATCATTTTGGCATTATCTACTCCACTTTTTGCACCTTCTAGCCCCTTTTCTAATTGTGTTATTAAGTCCTCACCCTTATGTTCTTCCATAGCTTTTATTGCTGGATAAACACCATCAAGAAATGTTTTCTCACCTTCATTTGCTTTGCCAATTCGCTTTACACCATTTGCTAATAACCGCAAAATACTAACCACGTCCTCATCAGCTATTTCGGTTTTCCCTTGATACTCCTTGCCTATATTCATCAATCCAAAGGCTAACAGAGTACCCATTGAAGAAGATGCTACTTTGTTAAACTCCTTACCGGCACAATAGAAAATTACACCAATATCATTTTCACCCATTTCTGAAACAATTTTCGAAACCGCTTCAAACCCATCACTCATTACTAAACCCAAATCTGCATCTCCAGCTACTGCATCTAATTCGGTAAGATAATCAACATTTTTGCTGAATATATCTGCCCACTCTTGAAAGAGAATATTAATCATAACTTTGTCCATATTACGCCTCAAAATTGCTTGAACATCGGGGTATCTGCCGATAATAGCAAATACTTTTTCATTGTTGCGTCTAAATGGAATAAAGAGATCGAAACCCCAGCCATTTCCATAGAGGTTGCATATTCACCAACATATGTTTTGTACACTTTAATCTTTCTATCGCGAAGGGTTTTCGCTACTCTTCTATTTATAATGTACTGTTCCTCTAACGGAGTAGCACCTAATCCGTTAATTAGCACGGCAATTTCATCGTTTTCACCCAAATTCAAATCGCTAATGAGTAGCGGCAACACTTCATCAACTATCTCATCTGCTTTCTTAAGTTCACCCCTTCTTATTCCTGTTTCACCATGAATCCCCATACCAATTTCCATTTCATTTTCACCTATTTCAAAACTAGCATGTCCTATTCTCGGTACTACGCAAGGAGATAAGGCCACACCCATAGAAGCAACTCTTTTTGAAGCCTCCAGTGCTAATTGATATACTTCATCTAGTGTCAACATTTCTGCAGCCGCTGCTCCAGCGATTTTGTAGACAAAGAATATACCGGCAACTCCTCTTCTAATGTTCTTTTCTCCTGAAATTGGCCTTGGACCTGTAGCAACATCTTCCCCAGCAACAACAGTTTTAACTCTAATACCCTCCATCTCAGCCATTTCAGCAGCCATATCAAAATTAAAGATATCGCCATTATAGTTGCCGTAGATATACAAAACACCTTCGCCACTATCGATCTCTTTGGTAACAGACAGCATTTCGTCAGAAGTTGGTGATTGAAAAACGCCACCTACTGCACATCCATCAAGCATTCCCTTACCAACATATCCCAAAAACAGAGGTAGATGTCCGCTTCCACCACCTGTGGCTATACCAACTTTACCTTTTTTCTTGTGTTTACTAACCAAGCATCTTAGTTCACCATTGGCCGGTTCAACCGCTTCGCCATGGGCGAAATAAATACCTTCTAACATTTCATCAACAAAATCTTTTGGATTGTTAAGAAACTTTTTCATAGCACCCCTCTTTTCTATCGCTTATGAAACTGCGTTATTTCAAATTTCAAGTTAACTTAAGTGATCTACTCTTTAGGATATTCTTGTCATCAACTCTCTTGTCAAGACAGCCCTCTTCTAATCAAAGTATATTATTGACATATGGATTAAACAATAAAGACTAATCACAATTTTTGTTTTTTCGGCTCACTCAATTGTACTGTTAATATTAGGCAGTAAAATAAGGCATTTAGTCGTTTTCATCTCCAGTTAACTTATTCATTACCCATTATTTGAATAGTAAAAAGACCGTAATTAGCAGATTTTTTCACCAGTCGTTTCTTGACATCAATAAAAATAACATTGTAATATTGGGCAAGAGATAAATAGTTTATCTTATGACCAAGTGATTAAGAGGAGGACTGTTATGCGAGTATTCAATTTTGGTTCAATTAATATCGATTATGTCTATGAAGTAGAGGAAATAGTCAAGAATGGTGAAACGATTTCATCAAACAAGCAAAATGAATTCGTGGGCGGTAAAGGGCTAAACCAGTCAATTTCCTTGGCAAAAGCTGGAGTAGAAGTTGAGCATGTTGGAGTTGTTGGAAAAAAAGACAAACAATTAACGCAAGCACTAGAAGCTGTTGGAGTTAGCACGAAATTCGTAAAAAGAATAACTAACCTTTCAGGACATGCTATTATCCAAGTCGACAAAAAAGGCAATAATGCCATTATCGTTTTTCCTGGCGCAAACAATTGTTTAGATAAGAACTATATTGATGAAGTGTTCAAAAGCATTAGTAGTGAAGACATTGTACTATTGCAAAATGAAATCTCAAATGTTGACTATATTGTAGAAAAATCTTATGAAAATGGTAACAAAGTATATTTGAATCCTTCCCCCTTTACAGATGCTCTTTTAAAGGTCGATTTCAATAAAGTTCATTGTTTACTTATAAACGAAATTGAAGGAGAAACAATTACTCAAAAGAAAAACCCTGAACAAATCTGCGAAAGACTAGTGCAAGATTATCACAATCTAAATGTCATACTCACATTAGGTGAAAAAGGCGCCATGTTTCATAACAACACCTGCACTGAAAAACACGATGCCTTTATAACGGAAGTTGTAGACACTACTGCTGCTGGAGACACTTTCACTGGCTATTTTATTGCTAATTTCCTTGATGATAAAGAAATAAAGGATTGCCTGAAAATAGCTTGCTTAGCTAGTAGTTGTGCGGTGTCAAAAAAGGGAGCTTCTGATTCAATCCCATTTTTAAAGGAAGTAAGGGAAAAACTTGCCGCAATTGAAAAGTAATTCCCCTTTATAAGGCAAAACTCTTTCAACAATAAAGTGAAAGAGTTTTTTATTAGCCTGAAGTTATTAGTCTAGGTGAAATACTGTTTGTAGATCCATCACCACTGGGCTATTGTCTGGATTTGTTTCCATGACAGGCGCCATATAGTCCCACCATTTTCTATTTATTTCTGTATCAGCTCCTTTAGCCCATTTTTCTTCACTTTCAATTTCAATATAAGCGAACAAAATATTGGTTTCTTTATCCCAAAAAATAGAGTAATTCTTTCCACCATATTCATGAATCATCTCTTTCATTTCTTCCCACAATTCATTATGTCTTTTTTCGTACTCAACTTCCATCCCCTCATATAACTTCATCTTAAATCCTTTAATCATACCATCACCTCTTTCATCCTAAACTCGTTTCGAAAGAATCTTTTCTTCATAATCTTTCACTGTATTAAACCAGTCTTCTTTTACTGGCACTCCATGCTGTAGACAAAAATAATCCCAGACATCACCAAATGGATACGTTTTTAGTTCCTCTTGTAGCACTAAGAGTTCAGTAAAACAGCTGTCGTTTTGTAGCTTTGTCAAATACTCATTAGGGTTTAGCAAACCGTATAATAATGCTTTTTGCATATTGCGCATTCCGATTGTTAAAGCCGCAACTCGATTAATGCTAGCGTCAAAAAAATCTAGTCCAATCATAACTTTTTTGATTGCTCCACAACGGACTATTTCCTTGGCAATTTCTTTGGTTTCATCATCAAGCAATACTACATGATCGCTATCCCAACGTACGCCACGTGTAATATGGAGGGCTAATTTGTCATTAAACAGTAATAAAGATGGTATTTTGTCAGAAACAACTTCGGTTGGATGATAATGGCCATTATCCATTAAACTCAAAATACCTTTTTGCGCAGCATAATTAACGGTAAACTCTGAAGATCCTACTGTGTAGGATTCTAGTCCAATTCCAAAAACCTTGGATTCTAGGCTTACAATACACTTTTCCTTATCATAGTTGATTGACAATATTTCATCTAATGCTTCTTTGAAGCGCTTCCTTGGACCTAAACGATCAGCCGGTATATCTTTATATCCGTCAGGAATCCAGATATTTAGCAAACAAGGTTTTTCTAATTCTTCAGCGAAGTATTCAGAAATTCTAATACATGCTTGGCAATGTCGAATCCAAAAGTCACGTACTTTCTTATCAGGGCTTGAAAGTGTTAGATTATCTTTTACCATATCATGAGAAAATAGTGTAGGGTTAAAATCTAGTCCAATCCCACGCTCTTTTGCAAATTGCACCCATTTCTTAAAATGCTTGGGTTCTATAGCATCTCTATCCACTTCTTCTACCTTTTCGAAAATAGCATAACTCGCATGTAAGTTTAGCCTATGTTTTCCAGCAACTAAACCAAAAACAGTATC
>JGI994J12354_10003409_pt1 | contig 14888 bp, 14 predicted proteins | sample IntmicLarv3ML3BL_FD_12354 | JGI IMG/M metagenome (IMG submission 12354)
GTTTTTTACTTCTTATAATTTAAAATAATGAATCAACACAAATAAACCAGCATAAAATGGAGGAATATCATGACAGATGAAATAAATCAAGATATAGAGGAAGAATTAGTAGAAGTAGTAACTTCACAAGAAGTTCCAGAGGAGGTTTTAGAAGGGGTTTCAGAAAACGATAAGGACGAGTATGAAAATGTCTGTTTTATGTGCCGTCGTCCAGAAAGCAAAGTAGGAAAAATGGTAGATATGCCAAACAGCATTCATATCTGTTCAGATTGTATGCAAAAGGCTTTTGATACAATGGGCAGTGAGGATAATCCATATAAGGATTTACTAAATTCACCGAATATGCCCAATATTAGTATGATTAACCTAACGGATATTATGAATCAAATTCCGAAAAAGCAAAAGGTGAAAAAGAAAAAGACCAAGGATAAGACTAAAAAAGTTGTTCATATCAAAAAAGTTCCAGCACCACATAAGATTAAGGAAATGCTAGATGGATATGTCATTGGTCAAGAACATGCCAAGAAAGTGATTTCAGTGGCGGTTTACAATCATTACAAACGTGTGACAACACAAACAATGGACGAAATAGAAATAGAAAAGTCAAATATGCTGATGGTTGGGCCAACAGGTAGTGGTAAAACATATTTAGTTAAGACACTGGCGAAGATATTAGATGTGCCATTAGCAATTACAGATGCGACCTCACTTACAGAGGCAGGATATATTGGTGATGATATTGAAAGCGTGGTATCTAAATTATTAGCGGCGGCGGATAATGATGTCGAGCGGGCAGAGCAGGGTATTATTTTTATTGATGAAATTGATAAGATTGCTAAAAAGCAAAATACGAATCAACGTGATGTGAGCGGTGAATCGGTACAGCAAGGAATGTTAAAATTATTAGAGGGTAGTGAAATAGAAGTTCCTGTCGGAGCGACAAATAAAAATGCCATGGTACCAATGGCAACAGTGAATACTAGAAATATTCTCTTCATTTGCGGGGGAGCATTTCCAGGTTTAGAAGATATTATCAAGGAGCGTCTAAACAAACAGGCAGCTATCGGTTTTCAAGCTGATTTAAAAGATAAATATGATAATGAACCAAATCTTTTAAGTCAAGTAAACCTAGAGGATATTAGGCGTTTTGGTATGATTCCAGAATTTATTGGTCGTTTGCCAATTATCTATGCTTTGCAAGGTTTAACAGAAGAGATGTTAGTACAGATTATGAAAGAGCCACGGAATGCAATTATCAAGCAATATCAGAAGCTATTAGCACTTGATGAGGTAGAGCTGCTATTTGATGATGAAGCACTAGCAGCGATTGCTAAAAAGGCTTTAGAGAGAAAGACAGGAGCAAGAGCGTTGCGGGCAATTATCGAAGAATTGATGTTAGATATTATGTACGAAATTCCGAAAGATAATAATATTGGTAGCGTAACACTTACGGAAGATTACATTGAGCATAGGGGTGGCCCCAATATTCAAATGAGGGGTGTACCAGTGTTGGAGGGATAAAATGCTTTACCTATTGATAGCAGTAGCAATTTTCGGTGTTGATATGTATATGAAACAGCATATTGAAAAGACCAAAGAGCTTGGTCATAAGGAAATGCTGTTTGGGAAAAAGGTGATTTTACGAAAAGCCCATAATACAGGAGCAATGTTAAACCTTATGGAAAAGAAGCAAGCCTTTGTTGCTAAATTTTCACTTGGAGTATCCATCGTACTTGCGATTTATTATTTATGGCTGTTAATGAGAAAAGGAAATAGCATGTTAAAGCTAGGACTTAGTTTTTTGATTGGTGGTGCAGGTAGTAATGTATATGATAGGTTTAAACGCAAATATGTAGTTGATTATTTTAGCTTTAATGTAAAATGGGAAAAATTAAGAAACATCGTGTTTAACTTGGCAGATATTTTTATCTTTGCAGGCGCATTGATTGTTGTGTTAGCAAAGGGATTTCGTCAAGATAAAGCAACATAGAACCATAATGAAAGCCCCCTTGTGATAGATGTGGTAAAAATAAAACATTGTTGCAAAGGGGTAAAATTGAGTAAATTTTAGAGAGGAGGGTTTAGATAATGACGATAAGAGGAATTATATTTGACTTAGATGGAACACTGCTAGATACAATTACCGATTTAGCCAATAGTGCGAATGATGTTTTGCAAAAACATGGATATAAGCAGCACACCGAAGAAGAGTATAAGACATTCATTGGCAATGGTATGCAGAAATTACTAGAAAGAAGTTTGCCGCAAGGGGCGAACATTGATGAGATGCTTTTAGGTTTTCTAGCTTGCTATGATGTACGATACATGGAACATACGAAAGCATATGAGGGTATTCATGAGATGTTGCGAAAATTAGCAAAGAGGGGTATTAAGCTGGCCGTGAATTCCAATAAGAAAGATAAATACACAAAGGCACTCATTAAACAAAATTTTGCAGATATTCCATTTATCGAAGCCTTGGGAGAACGGGAAAATAAACTAAAGAAACCAAGTCCAGAGGCGGCACTGGAAATTGCCCAAGTGATGAAATTACAACCCCATGAAATGATGTATATTGGAGACTCTAAGACAGACTTTTTAACAGGACAAAATGCGGGTATGATTACCGGTGTTGTCACATGGGGGTTTGATGGTTTAGAAAAATTAAAAGAGTTAGGGGCAGAGCATATTTTTAATAAACCATATGAGATTTTAGATAGTATTTAAGCAAGAGAAAAGGAAAGATAAAAAATGAAGTTTAAAGAGCTAGGAATTGATGAAATACTTTGCAAAGGCTTGGCAAAAGAGGGTATCACGGTGCCGACAGCAGTACAAACCGAGGTAATCCCCGCCATTATGAAGAAGAAAAATCTAATTGTCCAGTCACAAACAGGTTCAGGAAAGACATTAGCATATTTATTACCATTAAGTATGATGGTAAAGCCATATGTGCGAGGGATTGTGAGCTTGGTTCTAGTTCCAACCCATGAGTTGGCAATGCAGGTACATAAGCAAGTACAGATATTAGAGAAAAACACAGGTATATCTTTAAAATCAACTGTTATTGTAGGGAATGTAAATATCAAAAGACAGGTTGAGGCATTAAGGGAAAAACCACAGATTGTCATTGGAACAGGCGGTCGGATTTTAGAACTAATCAAAAAGAAAAAAATTCCAGCACATGCCTTGCAAATGATAATCTTAGACGAGGTAGATAAGCTGCTTGATAAAGATAATGTACAAACGACAAAAGCGATTTTAAAATGCTGTATGCGAGATGTACAAAAGCTGATGTTTTCAGCAAGTATTCCCGAAAAAACCGTAAAGGTGGTAAAAGAGCTTTGCACGGATATAGACCTAATACGCTTATCAAATAAGATAGAGGTATCCGCTAATATTCAGCATATGTATATCGTGACCACAGAGCGAGAGAAATTAAAAACACTGCGTGGACTTATGACAAAGTGGCAGGTCAAAAAATCTATGATATTTGTAAATAAGGCTTTTGATATTGAAAAGACCGTAGAAAGATTACAATATCATCACTATAGCTGTGCGGGGCTTTATGGAAAAATGGACAAAAGAAACCGTCAAAAGGTCATGCAAGACTTTCGGCAGGGAACACTAAAAAGTCTGATAGTGTCGGATATTGGTGCTAGAGGACTGCATTTTGAAGGAATGCCCACCATTTTTCAACTATCAATACCAGAAAATCCCATGGACTATCTTCACCGTGCAGGACGTGCGGGGCGTGGGATAAAAGAGGGACAAAGTGTTTTGATTGTGACAAAGAAAGAATTGCCAAAGATAAAAGAATTTGAAAAAGCATTTGGGATTCAAATGAAAGACCTGTCGATAAAGTAGGTTTGTTTTGCTTTTAGTATTTAATCGTACATATTAAAATGGTCTGGTGTATAATAAGCCCAGACCATTTTGGCAATGCTATTTATCTTAATCTTAATCTAATCCTAGGGAAGTATATTACCAGCCGCCTTATAAATACGATACCATTCTTCATGGGTGAGCGTGATCGTATCAGATTTAGCAATTTCAGTAATTCGTTCGATATTCATAGTACCAATAATTGTTTGTATTTTAGCAGGGTGGCGAGAAATCCATGCGGTTGCAATCCCCGTATTGGTGGTATTATGTTGTTTAGCGAGTTCATCAATAACCATATTCAATTCAGGAAATTTGTCGTTATCAAGAAAAACACCCTCAAAAAATCCGTATTGATAAGGCGACCATGCCTGTATGGTCATGTCGTGTAGGCGGGAGTATTCAAGAATACCATTATCATGAACCACACTAGCACTATTTTTCATATTTACGTTAAAGCCAGCATCAATCATACCAGAAAACATGACTCCAAACTGTAACTGATTGATAATTAATGGTTGCTTTACGTATTTTTTGAGAAGCTCAATCTGACCAGGATTTTGATTGCTAACACCAAAATGTAGGACTTTTCCAGATTTTTCTAAGTAGTCAAATGCTTCGGCAACTTCTTCAGGCTCGAATAAGGTGTCTGGCCGATGAAGTAGGAAAGAATCCAAATAGTCACAATCTAATCGTTTGAGTGAATCCTCTGCCGATTTAATAATATGCTCCTTGGAAAAATCGAAATAACCAGGATTAGGGACGATACCCGCTTTACTCTGAATTTTAATATCCTCACGGCGAATAGATGTGAGGGCGAGGGCTTTAGAAAAAATAGTTTCACATTCACCACGACCATAGATATCAGCATGGTCAAAAAAATCAATGCCATTTTCAACGCAAACGGTAATAATCTGAGCGGCATCAGATATGCTTTTGCTATTCATTCGCATACAGCCAAGTGCAATGCGAGAAGCTGAATAATCAGTATTGCCAAGTTGTAAAATTTCCATTTTGGAACCTCCTTGTTGTGAAGAGTTAATAACGTTAATTATAAAATACCACAGAAAATGAAAAGTTTCAATTTATTCTAAATTTTTGAAAGGAATCACCCCATAGCTTCGTATCTATTATAAATACAATTATTATAAAGGAGAAGCGAAATGAAGAAGCGAATAGTAGTAATGGCAGTAACAGGTATGATGTTAGTTGGCGGGAATGCAGTAGTTGTTTCGGCACATGGACATGGACACCAAGCAAAGGCAGTCAAGAAAACAAAGGTTGCGGTATGCAGTGTAAAATCTTGTACGAAAACATCACAGCATAAGCACAAGGGCAAATCCTACAAAGCACATCATAAAAATGATGGACACACATATCATGTGGCAAAGAAGACGAAAAGGGTGGCAACATGTACAGTGAAGAACTGTACAAAAACATCAACGCACAAGCATCACGGAAAATCATATGCAGCACATAAAAAAGGACATCATTAATTGGCGAGGATTGGCGGGGGAAGTACGTTTGAAAAACGAACAAGAAGCAGCTAAAGCACTTGAAAAATATGCGGATATGGTACGGAGAATTTGCTTTGTTCATTTGAAAAATCATCATGATGTAGAGGATATATTTCAAGAGGTTTTTATGAAATATATCCTCTATGAAAAACCATTTGCAAATGACGAACACGAGAAAGCATGGCTCATACGTGTTACGATTAATGCGTGTAAAGACAGTCTAAAAAGTTTCTTTAGACGACAAGTTATATCACTGGAGGAATTAATTAGTGAGCCAGCGTATTTAGACGAGGAAAATCGTGATGTTTTAGAAGCGGTTATCCAGTTAAATGGAAAGTACCGAAGTATTATTTATCTATATTATTTTGAGGGTTATACGGCAGTGGAAATCGCAGATGTGTTGAATAAAAAAGTAAATACTATTTATACATGGCTGTCCCGTGCAAGGGAACAGCTTAAAAGCATTTTAGGGGGTGAACCCTATGGAGAATAAAAATAAAATCTATGTTGCCTTTAAGAAAATAAAGGCAGAGGAAGACTTAAAAAATGCGACCTTGCGACAAATCTATCAGAAATCAAATAAGAAAGCAGATAAGAAACAAAAGGCTTTAGGGAAACGAACGATTGCAGCAGTGATGATGCAGGTAGCAGTATTTATTTTACTTGCAAGTATTTCCTATCATTTTTACTTTACAGAAAGTGCATATATTGATATTGATGTAAATCCGAGTATCGAATTGACACTTAATCGCTTTAATAAAGTGATTGGTGTGTATGCCTACAATGAAGCGGGAGTGCGGATTATAGAGGACTTGAAATTAAAATATAAATCATCAGATGTGGCAGTGGAAAGCCTAATTGCAAAAATGAAACAAGCGGGCTATTTACAAAATGAAAGCTTACTTTCGGCGACTCTTAGGACTGATTGGGAAGAGGGGACTAGATTACAGGAGTTAGAAACAGTGGTCACAACTCTATTAGGGGCAACGCCGTATAGCTCAAGTCATGAGATATACACTGTAGATTTGGAAACGAAACAGTATGCACATGAAGAAAATGTGACACCAGCAAAATATTTGGCGATTTTAGAATTACAGGAGCTGGCACCAGAAACAACAGTGGAGGGGTGTCGGAATCATTCGATTAGTGAGATTAGAGAAGAAACATATAATCATGAACAAAATAAACACAAGCGGAATATGAATCATGGGAATCAGAGTGAGGAAGAAGAGCAACAAAAAGAAGAAAAAGAAGAAAAGGGACATGGGGGACAAGGACACCAAAAGAGGCAGCATTCTAGGCATGAGTAAGTGGAAAGTGCCTATTTAAGGAGAGGGACGGCTAGGTAGAGTTGTTAGGAAACTTTCCGAAAAGCATTGACGTTTATACGCATAATGCGTATGATAATGCTAACGAGAGGATAATAGATGAAAAGACGTGATTTAGAAAAGAAGTTAGAGAATAATGGTTGGTGGCTGAAAAGCCACGGTGGAGGGCATGACACTTGGGTTAATGGAAAAGCCAAAGAGTAGATACCAAGACACAAAGAGATTGATGAACAACTAGCAAGGGCAATCATTAAGAGACAGGGGTTGAAATAGCCCCAAGTCTCTAAATATTTAAGGAGGTGCAAGCAATGAGAGAAGTATATACGGTTATTATGCAGAAAACGAAAGCTGGTTACTATGTGGATATTCCAGATTTTAATACTGGAACACAGGGTGTTGACTTAATAGATGCAATGTCTATGGCAAGAGATGCGATTGGTCTTTTGGGTATAGATGCAGAAGATGATGGGGAAGCGATACCAAAGGCAAATACGGTTAAACGGCTTTTAGAAGCAAATGAATTTGAAGTTTTAATAGATGTGGACTTTACTAAATATCGAAAAGAGAATGATAGCAAAGCAGTACGCAAAAATTGTACCATACCATATTGGCTGAGTGTTAAGGCTGATAAGGCACATATCAATTATTCAAAAGTTTTGCAAAGTGCATTAACAAAGGAATTGGAACTATAAAGCGTCTTTTTATTTAAATCCATCGATTGTTAAGGGCGATACAGCTTGAATTTGTGGATAAAAGTATGGAAACTCAAGGATTTAATAGATTGACTTTGGGTGCTAAACTTATTATAATTATACTAAAGTACACCATCATTTAAAAATAGCGGTGTGTTTTAATAGAGGTGACAAAATGTTCCAACCTGAGATAAAAGAAAAACTAAAAAAAATATTCGTAAAATACAATTTTGTTATGAGGACTTCCGAACTCATGTCAGAAAAAATATACTATGCCGATATCCAAAATTTATTGGAAGAAGGATTGATTGAAAAAATTAAACGAGGATATTACCATTGGATTGATGAATTTGATGGTAGTGAAATCAGAATCATCAATCGTTTATTTCCAGACGCTGTTTTATGTATGGATACTGCCCTTTTCTATTACAGGTATAGTGATAGAAATCCATCTGCATGGCATGTTAGTATTGATAAAAATGCTTCTAGAAAACGCTCCCAAATTGAATATCCTTTCATCAAAACGTATAGAATAGAGCCAGACCTGTTACGTATTGGCGAAACAACAGGAGAAATTGATTTTTTCGAAGTAAATATTTATGATCGTGACCGCACTATTTGTGATGTGTTACGGAATATGAATAAGATGGATAAGGAATTATTTAATAAGGCAATCCAAAATTATGTGAGTGACCCTAGAAAGAATGTGCCAAACCTTATGAAATATGCCAAAAGGCTGAAAATTCAAAAACGAGTAAGAGATTTGATTGGAGTGTGGTTATAATGGCTGATATTGCTGCTTCTGTTTTAGCAAAACTTAGAAATAGGGCCAAAGATGCAAACATCAGCTATCAACAATGTTTGCAACTATTTGTTCAGGAAGAATTTTTGCGAAAACTATCCAAATCCAGATTTGATAATGTACTCGTGTTAAAGGGTGGATTGTTTATATATACACTTACTAATTTTGAAAGCCGAGCGACAATTGATGCTGATTTTCTGTTACGTGGGTTTTCAAATTCTACTAAAGATATTCAAGAATTAATAAACACAATTATAGAGACACCTACTGGAAATGATTATATTATCATGACAGCAAAGGGGTTTGAAGAAATATCTCCGCAGCGGAAATATCATGGAATAAGTGCTCAGATTATTGGCCAAATAAAAAATGTTCGTGTTCCTTTCAACATTGATATAGGCGTCGATGATATTATTGTTCCCAAGGCAGAGACACGGACAGTTCAAACACAACTCCCCGATTTTGACCCGCCCGTGATTCAAACATACTCTATCGAAAGTACAATCGCCGAAAAATTTGAGGCCATTCTGCAACGCTTTGAACTTACAGGAAGAATGAAAGATTTTTACGATATTTATTATTTGGCAAGAACTTTTGATTTTGATGGCGATAAATTACAAGCAGCGATATTTGAAACATTACAGCATCGTGGAACACATTACGACATGGATAGCTTTGGACGCATCGTTGGACTCTCTAATGATGCCGAGATGCAGAAACGCTGGAAGTTTTTTTTGAAAAATATTAACAATGAAATACTTGAATTGTCGGAAGTCATTAAAGAAATACAAATTTTTCTTGAACCAGTATTTGATGCTATAACAAACGAGACAGAATGGCTTTTAAAATGGATTAGCAAATCAAACCAATGGTCAGATTTGAAAGGTGGACGCAACATTGTCTGAAGCAATTAATGAATGATGCAACATTAAACAAGCAGTAACACCAATAATGCTTTTCAAAATACAAAGGAGGGTGGAGAGGCCAAAGCAGGAGATACTAGAAATCTAGGAAAAAGCAAGAGGTCAAGAACTTAAAAGTTTTTGACCTCTTGCTTTTGGCACTTACCATCACCACATACAGCAAGACTGCCTATCCCCTATGAATCTATCAAATGATTTTGGGCTTTCATCAGCCGAGGTAGTAAAATACGGACATCACAGCCCTCATTAAAGACACTAGAAATACTAAGTCCATATTCTTCACCAAAGCGGAGCTTGATTCTAGTATTTACATTTTTAAGACCAATTCCCGAACTATCAGTTGATAGGTAAGTGGCAATATCGGTGTCTAACATACCCACCCCATCATCTTTTACATGAATAACTAGAAAGTCATTATCTAGTTGAATAGAAATAGAAATTTTTCCTGTTTGTATCTGATGACTGGACATTTTGGGTTTAATACCATGAAAAATAGCATTTTCAACTAGCGGCTGTAAAATGAGTCCCATTGTTAAACAGTCTAAAACATTATCATCATAATCAAGTAAAATTTGAATCTTACCAAAGGAACTGATTTTTTCAATACGAATGAAAGCACGAATACGGTCTAACTCTTCCTGAATAGTAATTAGTTCATTTGGAAAGCGAAAAGCAGCCGAGAGTAAAAGGGAACAGTCCTCAAGCATAGTGGCGATGTTAGTGGAGTTTTGTAATAGTGCAAGGTGCTTGATGGTATTAATCGTATTTAAAGTAAAGTGTGGATTAATCTGTGCTTGTAAAGCGATAATTTCCGTTTCTCGTTTTTGTTCCTCAATATTACATATATGCTGGAAGTATTCCTCTAATTTTTGGGACATACTATTAAATGAATCGGCTAATTGTCCAAATTCATCAGGGCTATTTAATTGTATCGGAACATTAAATTGAGCATTTTTTACATGTGAAACACCGTCCATTAATAATTTTACAGGCTGTGTCATTTGTTTTGCAATGACCTTTCCTAGGATTGCCATTGTGGAAAATGCGATGAGCAAAAATCCTAAAAAGGCAAGTAAAATAGAGGCCATTTCATGAAGAATAACCGAATAATTAGTTTCACCGATTAGATACCAGCCACTATATTCAGAGTAATAGCAGGTGGTTAAGGTGGATAAAAAGTTCTCTTGATAACGTTTATTCGAGGAGTTGAGATACCTTGAAAATATGGCTTGATCATAAGGCTGAGCAGGGGTATAATTTTTTGTCGAGCAAATGACGTTTCCGCTTGAATCAACTAAGGTCATATTTCTTCCATATGAAGTATTTCCAGTAGAGGTCAAGAATCGACCAAAGGAGGAGGGGCGAATAAGAGTTTCCACTTGTCCAATGATGGCGTGGTCTGAGAGGGAACGAATATTTCGCAAAAGGGAAACATAGTAATTACTACGTTCATCAAGCTGAGGTGGAACACGGACATCAGTAAAGATAACCTGCTTATAATCTGTCGAAGAAGAAAGGAGTGTGTACCAGTCCTCTTTTTGTACATCGAAGGAGCGATTGATTCGGTCAGTGATTGTATAATAATAAGGATAGCCATTGGAATTGAAAATAAAGATACCATCAATCCCCTTAAAGGAGCGTAAAAAATCTTGATACAGGAGGGAGGAGGAAGATAAATCAGATACATATTCGACCTGTTTTGTTAAGCTCCCATCATACTTTTTTTCCAACAAAGAGCGTGAGCGTTCGCTATAAGAAACCTGAATCGCCAAGGAATTGACCTGTATAAGATATTCATCAATTCGTTGCCCTGTTTGATGGATTAATTCGCCCTCATACTTGATGGTGCTTTCATGTAGGCTAGGGAGTGTGATACCAAAAATTATGATGCAGGAGAAAATAACGGTAATGCTAAAGGCGAACATAAATGCTTGGTAGATTTTATTTTTAAAAGACTGNTTTTTCATATATTTGTTCATGGCAAAGGCTCCTTTAATAAACTGCATTGATTACGATANGCACTTGGTGAGATACCCTCAATAGACTTGAAGATGGTAATGAAATATTTGGAGCTGTTGTAACCAGACTTTTCTGAAATCAAGTGAATACTATCCTTTGTAAACTGTAATAATGTTTTGGCATGTTCAATACGAAGCTCGGTAAGGTAGGTGTTGAAGTGCTTCTTTGTCTCTTTATGGAAGAGACGGCTTAAATAGCTTGGATTGACAGAAATTGCAATCGCAACAGTACTTAAATTGATTTCTGAATTTTTGAATTGAGCAGTCAAATATTGCAGGGCATTGGAAACAATCTCGGAATAATTCGAAAAAGTAAGCCTTGTAATGGGCGATATATTCGTGATGTTTTTTAAAAATTGGAAAAAATATTGTCGAACATCTTCTAATTTATCAGCATATAAAATACGGTCATATAGGGTTTCGGTATCAAATAAATAGGATTGAGATTTTCCATGATGGTGAGAAATTTCACTTAAAATGAAAAACTCAAGATTGGTTAGCAAACGTTTCGCCCTTGCTGGAGCATATTCTTTTGTTGCGATAAAGTCCAAAAGGTTATTGGAATAATCGGCTAATTTATCCCAATTTTGTGCTTGAATAATAGAGGATAGGGCATTAATATGCTCATGAATAAAATCATGGGTTTCTATTTTGTTTTCTACAGATAGATGGTGAAAACATATTCGGCTTTCATTATAATAGAAAATCTTTTGTGCTTGCGTCGTGGCTTGCGAGAAAACAGTTGGTACATTAGAAAGAGAATCGCAAAGTGAACTAATACCAACAACTGCGAAAGAGTTTAGGTATGATTGTAGATTACTGCATAGGGACGAGAAAAAATCCTTTAGTTTACTATAAAAAATATCTTGAGAGGCTTCCTGATTATAGATAAAAAGAACATAGTCATCAGGAGAAAGTGAATAGTAATAAAGCTTAAATTCAGAAATCTCAGAAATGATTTTATAAACTAGATTTTCTTTTAAAAATTCATTTGTTGAATTTGGCATTTCACCAGAGTCACCCAGCGATTCTAAAATAATTTCGCACATGACAAAAGAAAGCTGGCAATCCAATAGGCAGACATGGGAACTGTCAGGATTGGGATTGACAATGAGTTGTTTGATTGCATGTATATAATCCGAGGTGGAATTCGGAGTGGAATGTATCGGTGTTTGGGACTGAGGTTTAGAAATCGTCTGAAAATAGCTTGATTTTAAACGTTCCATTAATTGTACAAAGCTCTTTTCATTTAGGTTGTTTTTAAGTAGATAGTCCGCAGCTCCAGCCATGAAAGCTGCTCTTGTAAGCTCGAAATCATCATAAGCAGATAGAACAACGCAGCAGATATGCGGATATTTTTGTTGAACAGAGGTTACAAGACTAATGCCGTCTGAGATAGGCATTTTTAAGTCAGTTATAATTAAATCAATGGTCGTTTTTTCTAATTCAGACATGGCAATAATAGCATTACTGGCTTCAGCAACGATTTGAAATCCATGTGACTCCCAGTTAAAAAGAGCTTTAATTGCTACTCGGACCAGTGCTTCATCATCAACAAGCATTACATTAATCATAAGAACTCCTCCAATGCCATATAATAGGTAATAGTATTTTTTAAAATTGTACAAAGTTTAAGGCATAAAGTCAATTTTAAAAAAGAAATCCACAAAATTGTGGCATTAAAAGTAAAAAAAACGAACCATGAGAATACCACCAATACAAAATAAAGGAATAATTAGAAAAAAAAGTGGGTTATCTAGGAGGTTAAAAATAGATATAATGAATCTAAATTTAAAAGGAGGTAAGAACAAAAATGAAAAAGAAATGGATAAAACAAGCCCTATGTGTAGGACTATCATTAGCCGTTGTAGCGGCAATGACAGGCTGCGTAGGGGACAGCGGCAACAGCGAGGTGCCAGCGGAAACAACGGCAGCAGCGACTACAGCCGAGGGAGACGATACTGCGGAGGTTGTAGATGATACAGCCGATAGTGGTGAGAAAATTACTTTAAGATTTTGGGATATGGTTTGGGGCGATGCTGAATATGCGGCAGAAGCAGAAAAGCTTGCACAAAGGTATACAGAAGAGAATCCAAATGTAGAAATCGAATACCAAAGTATTCCATGGCAGAACCGCTATGAAACATTTTCGGTTGCAATTGCATCAGGAGAGGGTCCAGATGTTAGTACAGGCGGCGGATATCAGCAGCATCAATTTGCAGCATCAGGAGATATTCTTCCATTAAATGATATTATTGATGAGTGGGAAGCAGAGGGAAAGCTTGATGATTTCCCAGAGGGTATGGTGGAATTTTTCCAAGATTCCGAGGGGAATCAGTTAGGTATTCCATTTAATATTGACCCAAGAGGAATTCTTTACCGAACAGATTTGTTTGAGGAAGCAGGAATTGAAATTCCAACGACATGGGACGAATTATATGAAGCAGCAGTGCAGTTGACAGATGCAGATGACAACCAGTATGGTTTAGTATATCCAGTATCAGATTCAACAGCGAACATTGTCTTTGCAAGCTGGATGCTCGCAAATGGCGGTGGAGTTTGGAATGAAGACGGAATCACACCAACATGGACAAGTGAAGAAAATAAAGAAACAATAGAATTTATTACGAAGCTGCGTGATGCAGGTGTCTTCCCAGATGGAATGGCAAGCTATGAAAATCCAGATGCACAAAAGGTATTCTTACAGGGAAATGCAGCAATGATTGTAAATTCAGTTGGACTTGGAACACAAATTGTAGACCAAGGAGAAGAATTTGCAGGGAAAGTTGCACTTATGCCTATGCCAAAAGGTCCATCAGCAGCAGAGCCAGCAATGGCGTCAGCAATGAATGCATATATGGCATACAGTACGACAGAACACCCAGAGGAAGCAAAAGCATTTCTTAAATGGTGGTCAGAAAACAATTTGGAATTATGGACAGGTCTAGCAAAATGTGGTTCTCCACCAGCAAGACTTTCATTCTTAAATGACCCAAGCTACACAGGAATGGAACAAAATCCATTAATTGTTCAAATGTATGAAAAATGGATTCCAGAGATAAAAAGTACCATGTATCCAGGTAAATCAGCAAATCTTGTTCAAAATACCATTGATGCAGAAAAATGGTGGACAGATATGTCACAGGCGGTATTAGTTGGAGAAAAGACAGCAGACCAAATGCTAGAAGAAAAACAGAACATGGCGGAAGAAGCAATAGAAGATTTTGGTTTATAAAAAGCATGACGAAAGCCACCGACTAGGTGGCTTTCACTAAAAATTTATATTGGAGGTATATGAGAGAAATGCAAAGGTTAAAAAAAATATTCCGTTCTGATGCTTGCTTTGCCTACTTATTGCTTTTGCCAGCCACCATAGCATTGTTGGCAATCCGAGTATATCCATTACTAGAGGGTGTAGGAATTAGTTTTACAAATAGAAGATTGCTAAATGATAGACCTACCAAATTCGTTGGATTAGATAATTTTGTGAAGATTTTTACAAATGATTCAGAGTTTTGGAGGGTCTTGGGCTTTACACTAATATACACAATCGCAGTTGTAATTGTCAGTTATGTTGTAGGGCTTGGAATTGCACTCTTAATGAATATGAAAATAAAAGGAAGAGCAGTGTTTAGAACATTACTGCTGATTCCTTGGATTGTTCCAGGTGTAGTGGGGGCGGCTTCATGGAAATGGGCATTGAATGACCAGACTGGTGTTATCAATATT
>JGI994J12354_10003410_pt1 | contig 14887 bp, 6 predicted proteins | sample IntmicLarv3ML3BL_FD_12354 | JGI IMG/M metagenome (IMG submission 12354)
TTTTGTCCATTAGCTGCGTCATCCGGCCCTTTTTTCTCAGGTCGAGTACGAGAAGAGTACACTCCCTTCGCCAAAAGGGCCGGATCCCTTGCTTCTGGAGCAAAACTCCTTATTTGGAGACAGCCCCTAGCGGACTCTGCGGCCCGCTCCCCGGCCCCCTCCCCGGCCCCATCCCCGGCCCCATCCACGTCCAGGGACAAGGCCACGGCCCGCACCCGTTTTCCCACCACCCTTTCCACACTTTCCGTAAAGGGGCGGGAAGAAAAGGCCCGAAAACCCCGCTCCGCCTGTTGCCGAATCCGTTCCGGCTCCGCCAGCAGGCCCCGCGCGGTTTCAAAAAGATCGTCATATTCCGCAAAAGCACAGGCTTCGTGCAGATATTCAGGTATTTCGGTATCATGGCGTCTTTCGGAAAGCACGGCCACAGAATTGGCCCACACATAGCCAAGGCGCACAATTTCCAGCCGGGCAGGCAAAAACTGGTGGATGTTCAATACGAGTCGCGTTCGGCCCAGAAGAGTGTCGCGCAAGGCCCCAAAGGCCGCCTGCGAAGCGAGAATGTGTACCCCGGAATTGAAGAGGCGGCTGACCAGCGCCTGCCGCCGTTCAGTAATCAGGCCGTAAAAAAGCAGTTCCACGTCAGGGTTCGATGCCCGGGTGATGCGCCTCATTTCAGGTACATAGCCAAAGGGCACATGGGCGCACCCCTTCACGCCCAAACGGTCAAGCCCGGCAATATTCTCCGCGCTGTAATCCCACACAGCGAAGTCGCGCAGATGCGTCAGGTAGTCGTTGTTGCACCATTTGCTGTTCTCGTTGATCTGCTCAAGGTTGAAAATGATGCTGTTCGCCGGAATAGTTCTTCCAATGCGGCGGGGTGCGATGCAGGAACCGAAAATGATGTTTCTGCTTGCCGGGTTGCAGGTGTTGAAGCGTAGTTCCGTGGCAAAACCAAGGCGGCGCAGGGCAAAGTACAGAGGCAGGATGAGATCGTCAAACCCGTGCGAGGGCGAGGCGTCAGGCGGGTTCATCTTGACCAGGGAAAAGTGCATTGCGCCTCCCTTTGCAGGTGGGTATTATTTATCGAAGAGTATACGCTGTAAGCCTTGTACACTCAAGGACAACGCTTATTTGGTGTTGGGTTGTTTTGAACGGCAAAAGACCCCATCATCAGGTGTTGGAGGGATTTTGCCGTCAGGCAAGGAAGGCGAATTTTTTGCTGCGGGAGTGTACTTGTACGGTACTCGACCAAAGCAAAAATGACGCCTGACGCAGCATCACGGCAAAAGACCCCTACACCTGCTTGACGGATACTCCATCACTTCGCTACGCTCTATTCACAAGCCAACATGCAGCACATACAGGGCACAACGCCATGAATATCCTGAACCTTGACAACAACTGTCTGACAGCCGCCTTCCGGCAGGCGGGGAACACGGTTGTCACCGCAGGCTACCACAAACACCATGACATAGTCGTGGAACACCCCATGAGCGCCCTCGCCCTGTACACGAGGGTGTGCCGCGATTTTTTTGTTCCAGACCTGATTTTTTACTGCGATTCAAGCAATATACCCTACTTTCTTTCCATAGAGGAAGTGCCCTGCCTCTCCATTTTCTACTCCATTGATACTTACTGCCACCTCTGGCACTACAGCTACGGTCTGGCCTTTGACCATGTTTTTGTGGCCCAGAAAGGGCACCTGGAGCAGATGCAAACCGAGGCCGTTGCCTCCTGGCTCCCCCTCTTTGCCACCAGCAACTCGCCCCAAAACGACTTTGCCGCGCGCGATATTCCTGTGGCCTTTGCCGGAACCCTTGCCCCGAAAAACATTCCCCAGCGCAAGGCATTTTTAACGCAATTCAGGCGGTTGCAGCCCCTTCTGGTAACCAGCCAGCCTTACGCCAAGGTGTACCCGCGCGCGCAGATTGTGCTGAACCAGACCGCCATGCAGGAGATAAACATGCGCTGTTTTGAAGCCATGGCCCACGGCGCGGCTCTGCTCATGGAAGAATGCGGGCATGGCCTTCGGGAACTCTTTACCCCCGGCCACCATATTCTGCCCCTGTATCGGCCCGGAGATGTTGCCCACGCCGCCGAAATTGTCGCCAAAGCCCTTGAAAACCCGGCCCGGCTCGCGGAAATTGCGGCAAACGGCCATGCCCTTGCCCATGCCCGGCACCTGGCCTCGCACCGTGTGGCAACCATCTGCGAAACCCTTGCCCCCCTGCTGTCCGCCAAGGCCCATGAAAAACGCCTGAACGAGCTTGCCCTTCGCAAAAGAGGCGTGCGCACCAGCTATTATATGCTGTATGACGATGCGAGCAGGGCCGGAATGAAGGAGTATGCCGATATGTTTTTGGAGATAGCCAGGAAAAAATAGCCTCACGCGAGCTTCTTCCTGCCTTTTGGCAGGTCTATATTGACATATCAAGTTTTATTGATATAGAATAGGAGAAACACGAACGAGCGAGGTTCCCGTGCCCATACGCAAAGCTGTTTCCGAAGCCCTGCTGGCAAACAGACCCTTTTATTCACTGGAATTTTTCCCTCCCAAAAACCCCGAGGACTGGCCCGGCTTTTTCGCCACTGCCGAAAGGCTCCGCGCCCTCAACCCCCTCTTCGCCTCGGTAACTTACGGGGCGGGCGGTTCCACCCAGGAGAATACCCTGGAAATTACCTCGCGGCTGGCGAAAATGCACCTTGAACCCATGGCCCACCTCACCTGCGTGGGCGCCACCAGAGCAAGCCTGCGGGATTTTCTGCAAAAACTCCGCGCCAATAATGTCACGGCCATTCTTGCCCTGCGGGGCGACCCGCCAAAGCAGTCGCCCGAAGACAACACCCCCTATGACTGGAATGCCGGGGAATTTTGCCATGCCAGCGATCTGGTGAATTTCGTCCGCGCGGAATTCCCTGAATTCACCCTTTCCGTTGCCGCCTACCCCACGCCCCACCCGGAATCACCTTCCTACGAGGCCGACAGAAACGCCACGGCAGACAAGCTGAAGCGCAGTGACTTCGGTATTTCCCAACTCTTTTTCGACCCCCGCGACTATTTTGAAATGGTGCGCCAGTTGAGAAACCGAGGGGTTTCCACCCCTGTGCTGCCGGGTATTCTGCCTATCCAGAGCTTTGCTTCCATACGGCGCGTTCTGGCAATGAGCGGCTGCAATATTCCGGCGAAACTGTATATGGCCATTGAAGAGGCCCATGAAAAAGGCGGCACCGAGGCGGTGAAGGAAGCGGGCATTCGTCTGGCCATTGACCAGATCAAACAATTGCTTGACGGAGGCGTGCCAGGGGTGCATCTTTACACGCTCAACAAGGCGGGTATGTGTTTGCGGATAGCCGAAGGAGTTGGCCCGCTCACATAACCTTTATCATTCTACAAAAGGGTGTTGTGTGGATCTTTCAACCTTCAGGCCAAAGCGCATTCTGCTCTGCCAGCTTCGGCAGATAGGCGATGTGCTGCTTGCCACCCCTGCGGTGGAAATTCTCGCAAACGCCTACCCCCAGGCGGAAATCCATTTCTTCACCGAAAGCAAGTGCGCGCCCATGCTGCACAATAACCCGCACATCGCCAAAGTGTGGGGCGTGGACAAAAAAAAGCTGAAAACCCTCTGGGACGAGATCAAGTATTACCGGGAAGTTACCAGCACATCCTTTGATCTGGTCGTGGATTTTCAGCAACTCCCGCGCTGCCGCTGGGTTGTCGGCTTTTCCGGCGCGTCTGTTCGCCTCGCCTCGGAGGTGCGGTGGTACAACCGCATCCTGTATACCCACTCCACCCGGCCAGAGCACGGCTATGCGGCCCATTTCAAGGCCCAGACCCTGGCCCCCCTTGGCCTGCGCTGGAACGGCGAAAGGCCGCGCCTGTACCTGACGGAAGACGAACATACCCTGGCGCACAAGCTCTTTGTGGAACTGGGCATAGAAAACGCCCCGGTTGTCAGCATGGATATTTCACACCGCAGGGAACCCCGCCGCTGGCCGGCAGCCTACTATGCCCGGCTGGTGGAAGGGCTTGCCGAGCAGCACCCGGATATCCGTTTTTTCCTGCCCTATGGCCCCGGCGAGGAAAAGGATGTCGAAGAATTGTACGCCCTGTGTTCCGTCAAAGACCGGCTCGCCATTCCAACCAGGGTTATCGGCCTGCGAAAACTGGCCGCCTGCATAGACCGCTGCCTCATGCACATTGGCAACTGTTCGGCCCCGCGCCACATGGCGGTTGCGGTCAATACCCCCACCTTCACCATTCTCGGGGCAACAAGCAAAGGCTGGACCTTTCCTTCGCCGGACAACGCCGACTGCCAGCTGAACCTGCCCTGCCAGCCGTGCAACAAGAATTCCTGCCCCCGCGATCATGAATGCCTTGTGAAGCTCACCCCTGAACTTGTTCTCCCACAGGTGCTGGAACACATGCGCCGTTTCGCGCCTCTCCCATCGCAGGGCTCCTGCAAGGCAATGAACACCTGAAAGACTTCAGGGCCTTGTTCCTGAATACCCCTTCGCGCACCCTGCGGGACCGCGCGCATTTCAGATCAAAAAAAACGCCGCCAAAGGCTCCTCTCCTTTGGCGGCGGAAACAATGCACAGTCAGGTCTTACTTTTTCTTGCTGATATTTTCAAATCCCTTGCCGCCGTCCATGTTCACCTTGATGTTGTGGCCGTCATCCCAGGTGGAATCGGGCAGGGTCATCAGTTCTTTGGGCAGCTTGATGGTTGCGACATTTTTTTGCCGACCGGAATACAGGGTCACCTCTGCCTTGTCCTTGTCGATCATCGGGAACTTCTTTCCGGCCACAAGGGCGTTGTCTGGCGTCACGTCGTTGGTCATGCTGACAATTTCAATGGGCAGGGTATCTATTTTGCCTGTCGCGGAATTGTAGATGATGATTTCCTTTTTCTCGTAGTCCACACGCAGGCGGCCCCCCGCCTTCGGGGTCATGTCGCCGGGGTCTTCCGCGAGAACCACTTGTTTTGCGGGCACCACAGTGAATTCAGGGCGCTGGGGGTTGCTCCAGCCAAGGGCGTCTTCAATGAAGGTCATCTTCTTTTCGGCCTTGTCATAGGCGACAACCCGTCCGAAGGTGTCTGCCCCGAAGGCGGGAGAACCCAGAAAGAGACATATACAGAGTATCGGTAACATTTTCCAGAATTTTTGCATCGTTATCTCCAATTGGGCGCACCCGCCCGTAAATTGTGGCAAAGACCGTTAAAAAGCGTGCTTGTTTCATCAGGCACAGCATTCGGTTTGCCCTCCTTGGGGGGCAAACCCCAGTTTTACGCCATGCCCATCCTCATGCAACAGCAGCCTGATACGGCTTTGGACAGGCAAACAGAAAAAGTTCAAAACCCTGAACGCTTCTGACCTATTGCCACCAATAGTGCAGGAATGGATCCTTGTCAATTGTTTTTTCACTTTCACGCATACGGGGCGTTCCCGGCGGGAATGCCCCGTATGCGTGAAAGGCTTCTCGTGACCTGCGGCCTATGAAAACTTTCCAATAAGAATGCCGCACCCTCCAGGAAGCGCCACCTGCAACCGCTCCACAGCCACAGCCCCGGCGTCCATGAGCATGGCCGCCACCTCTCCCCAGGTATAGGCCTGCCCGTCGGCAGTGCCGACAAGCATGTTCAGACTGAAAAGAGCCGAGGGGGCCGGGCCCCTGCGGTCATCTTCCACAAAAAACTCCTGCACAGCCACAATGCCCCCCCCAACAAGGGTTTTGGCCGCCCGGTCAACAAGCAGGGCCGCATTTTCGGGTGATTCTCCGTGCAGAACCTGGGAAAGCCAGGCCACATCAAAGCCGGTGGGCAATTCCCCAGTCAGAAAGTTGCCGCCGCAAAAGTCCACCCGGTTTTTGAGATCAAAGCGTTCCACAACGCCGAGGGCGAATTTTTCCGTGGTGGGCAAGTCAAATATGGTGGCAGACAACTGCGGGTTTTCCCGGCAGAAATACACCGCGTAGGTTCCCGGCCCGCCGCCGAGGTCAATAAGCCGTTTCCTGTCGCGCAGGGGCATGGCTTTCGCCACGGTTTCGGCCTGATTCACGGCCACATTGAACATGCCCATTAAAAAGGCTTCGCGTTCGACATCGCTCTGGGTGAAAATGGAAGATTCTTCCCGCGTGCGTTTGCCGGTTTTCACAGCCTCGGGCAGACGGGTCCAGCCCGGCGTGATATGATAATGGTGCGTGATGATGTGCCCCGCGTATTCGGGCGAGCGGCGCGAAAGATATTTTCCCGCGCTTGCGGGCAGGGTGAGTCTGTCCCCTTCCCTGTCCAGCAGGCCTAGGGACACAAGGGCTGTAACCATCATGGAAAAGGCCCGTTCATCGCATTCAACGGCCCTGGCCAGATCAGCCACCGCCACCTCTTTCCCCTCTTCAAGCAGGGTTTCAAGCACTGTAAAAACATCAAGTACAACGGCGGCTTGCAGGGTGCAGGCCTCCTTGTACAGACCAGACATATTCAACACATCAGAAAGAGTCCATTCCTTGCCCATAGAGCCTCCTTTTTCTGACTTCACTCAATCACACCCTGCCCTGATTGGCAAGAGCGCGGTACAATAATTCCGCAACACAAATAGCCCGCACAGGGCACAAGGGGCACCATGCGGGCTATGGGTGGACCAGAGCATTTTCACTTTGATAAGGCTTTGGCGGACGATGGCGGGAGCCTCGTCCGCGCAAACGAGGAGTAGGCGAAATTCATTTTCGCCGCCAACTCCGAGTGCAGCGTTTCAACGTTACATTGCCTTAGGAGGAAAGCGTTGCCCACCGCCAAAAAAACTCTCAAGCCGTCTATTCCCTGAAAGGGAGTTTCTGCCCCCCGGCAGCCATCATGGCATGACAACTGCCGGGGGAACCCATTTACATTACACTGCTTCTGATCATGGTCTGCAAGGCGGCCTGGGCCTGTTCCGCATCCAGGCTCAGGGAATGATCCAGCACGCCGGTTATTGTCTGCACCAGACCGCCCTCGTCTCCCTTGGAGGTTATGGTCACGGTAAAGCCGTTGTTGTCTTCACCAAGAAGGGCATTCAGGGAATAGGAGTCGTTTTCCAGATGCAGGGGGTTGCCTTCCTGAAGGTCGCCCTCACCAAACAGGGCCTTCAGATCAAGCCTGTCTTCAAGCAGGTTGAAGTCCTTGATCATGTCGGTAAAGCCACTGCCAGGCGCGCCAAGGTCGTTCTCCGTCCATACAAAGCTGTCGGAACCTTCGCCCCCTGTCATCTCGTCATTGCCTTTGCCGCCAAAGAGACTGTCCTTGTCTTCTCCGCCGAAAATGGTGTCGTTTCCGGCGCCACCAAAGAGGCTGTCGCTACCCTGGCCGCCAAAGAGAAGGTCATCGCCGTCATTGCCGAGCAGCACATCCATTCCCGCGCTGGCGGAAAGGGAGTCCGCATGGTCGCTGCCGAGTATGTACGCGCCTTCCTCGGTAACAGCGGCAACATTCACCCCGGCGGCCGCTTCGGAAAAGTCGTGTACGCCGCCATATACTATTTCAGGTAAATCAACTGTTTCCGCAGGTGAAACCACGGTTTCTCCATTCTCTTTTGCCGCGGCGTACACATCAAGTTCCGAACCGTCATAGCGGTCATCCACGGTAAAGGTCAGTTCCAGGGAAACATCCCGCTCGGAATTGTCACCGGCAGGTATCCGGTAATAGTCGCCCGGAGGCAGGCCCGAGGGGTCGTTTTCCCCCACGGTGAAGAGGGTGTACCCTTCAAGGGTGAGCCCTTCCCTGGCCTGGACAAAGAAGAAATGCTCCTCTCCTTCGGTATCGGGGAATGTGGCCGATATGGCAAGCACCAGGGTGCTGTCCGTCACTTCCCTGACCTCGGCGGTGAGTGCTTCGGGCGGCGTGGGTACGCCTTCCACCGTGATGGTGCCCTTGTCTCCCACATCCTTGGTTTCCCCGGTTATGGTGTCCTTCACATGGATATCGTATTCAAAACTGAACTCGCCCGAGGCATTTTCATCCGGCCTGAAGGTGAGCTTGCCGTTTTGCAGGTCTTCCATGGAAATTCTGTCGCCTTCCTGCACGGGCTGACCATTCAGGTACAGAGTGCCGTTCGGCGGCAGCTTGGAGATGGTAATACCTTCAACAATCTCGTTGTTTTCCGCTTCGACCCGATCGCCCACCACAATGGAGAGCACGATATCTCCGCCGTTTTCCGTGCCGGAACCGGAAACATCCACATCGTTCTTGTCCGTGCTGACAACGCCCGCATTGACGGGAATATCTTCAATATCTTCCTTCCAGTTGTTGCCGAGGGAAGATTCCTTGTTGTTTTCATCGCCTGTGGTGGTGTCCACAACGATCGTGCCGCCGGAGAGCTTGAATTCCGTATCCTCTTTCACATCCGGCACCTTGACGGTGAATTCGACCGAATAGTCGCTGCCCTGGGGCACCTTGACCGCATAGTAGGGCTTGCCGTCGGAACCGTACTTCACCGTAAGCTCATACTGGTCGGGCGAGAGAATATTCCCCTCGGAATCGTACACNTGCACGTCCAGAATTTCAAAATCNAGGCTGGTCTGTTCAAGCACAACCCAATGTTCTTCCGAATCGTTGACAAGGTCGCCAAACTTGGTGGTAATGGTGATCTTTGTTGTGTTGTCCGTGCTTTTCACCGGGTCGCTGTCATAGCTGTTCTCNCTGCCATCGGCCTGGGCGTCAACCACAACCTCCTTCTCAAGATGGAAGTCTTCGGTGGAGCCGGAAACCGTATCCTTGACCGTTCCATCCACAGAGATGTTGATATCGCCATGACCGTTGCCGTTCGGCTCGTACACAAGGGAGCCGTTGCCATTGGAAAGCCCCTTGAGCAGATCAGGGTCGGTAATATCAGCCTTGCCGTCCGGGCCAAGGGGTATTTCGATCTTCTTGTCGCCATCCAGGTAATAGAGCTTTCCGCCCTCGGGGTTGGAATCCTTTATGGTTATGGTCAGATCTTCCAGCACGTCCGACTTGTCGGTGGCAATGCCGCCAAGACCGATGGGAATGGATTCCCCTTCCGCCACCGCATCGGGAACCGACATGGACAGGTGGGAATCAACAGGCGAATATTGCAGGTTCACTTCCTTGTCGATGACATAGGAAATATTGTTGTCCGTATTGGCTTCCATGCCCGAATTGCTGTTGCCCTTTTCCATGCTCATGGAACCGACGCCCAAATTGTAGTCGAACACCCCGTCTTCAGAGCCGGCAAGGCCCTCGCGGTCGCCCTCTATCCTGTCCGGGCCGGTGTACTTCATGGTAATGTCCAGTTCCTGATCTTCCTTGCCGGTAACATCAATGCGGTAATACACCTTGCCGTCAATGTAGATTTCCTCGACACCCTCGGAAGGAGCGGTCATTTCCCAGTCGGGCAGGCGTTCCACGAGAATGTAATGGCTTTCGGAACCATCGGCGGTATCGGAAAAATCGCCCTTGACCGTGAAATGCACTTCCTTGTTGTTGTCGCCGGAACCGGCCACCCCGTCATTCAGGTCAAAGCCGCCCACAAAGTCGTCGTCATGGTTGTTGGAAACGCCCACTTCCACATCGCCCGGCCTGTCGGCCACGGAATCGACCACCAGGTCGTAGTCGCCCACCTTGTCCAGAACCTCGCCGTCTTTCGAGAAAATGACATCCTTGAGGGGAATGTCCTGATCAGAATCCAGGGTTCCGGTATAGTCCGGGTTCACGCCTATGCCGACAGTGGCGTTGCCGTTTTCGTCAAGGGGAATCTTGACATGGCCGTTTTCGTCAATGCAGTCTTTGGTGATGTCGTTGCCGTCCTTGTCGTAAATGACAATAACCGGGTTGCCGTCGTCATCCACAGCCACATCAAATTCCACATGGGTGGCGTCATCATGGCTGATGACCAGCTTGCCGAAGTCGTTGGCCTCGTCTCCCTCATTCTCGACCTTGTTGCCGGGAGCGGCAATATTGTCTTCGTACAGGGGGTCGGTCTGCTTGAAGGTCCACTCGCCATTTTCGTAGGAAAGGGTACCCTTCAGGCCGTCTTCGCCCTTTTCCACGGCCACGTTGTTGTGGTAGGTGGTTTCGCCGTCGGCAGTGTCGTTGTCCTTTGACATGGCGCCATACTCTATCTCGTACTCTCCCTCGTACACCGAATGGTTGGGCGGGGTGAGCACTACGTCCACTGAAGCCTCGCCATTCTCGTCCGGGGTAACGGGAATCTTGTAATAGGGCTTGCCGTCGGGGCCAAGCACGATGTCGTCCGCCCCGAGCTTGACCGTTTCGCCCTTTTCGTTGGTGTACGACATTTCCCACCCGGCTTCGGCTTCGATGAGCATGAAGTGGTCGGTGCTGTCGTCAAGGTCGGTAAAGGTGCCCTTCAGGGTCACGTCTAGGGAATTGCCTTCCTGACCCATGATAATGTTTCCGTCACCGTGGGCGTCCATTTCCAGGTCGTCGGGCTTCTGGGCCACGGCGTCCGAGAGGATGCTGTCTTCACCGGCAGCGGTTTTTTCATCGCCCGAATCAGGGTCGCGAACCGTAATGCTGTAGTCGAATTCCGGGTTCTTGCCGGAATTGCTGTCTTCACTGGGCATGAACACGAGCTTGCCGTCGCCGTTCAGGGCGTCAAGCACATCGGCCTTGGAAAGATCGTCGTACTTCTGCCCGTGCTGCTCAAGGGCTTCACGCGGGGGCACGCCGTCTTCCACAGCCTGCAAATAGGCGTTGTAAGCCTCTTCGCTGGCGAACACATAGAAGTCGCCAAGGTCTTCGCTGCCCTCCTTGAGGCTGATGTCAAAATCGACAAGCACATCATTGTCGTCCCCGGTGGAAACCTTTATTTCCACAGGGCCGCGCTCGTTCTCATTGCCCACGTTCGCGTCGGGTTTGGCGTTTTCATAAATGGGGTCGCTCACTATGAGGCCGGGTTTGGACGCGCCGCTGTAGTTTATGTCAACTTCACCACCCGTATAGGAGTCGTTGTTGGAAAGGGTCTGCTCATTGTCGCCCTGCACAATCTCCTTGTCTTCGTGCCCAAGAATGCCCACCTTGATGGTGTCGGAATCGCCCGGATTTTCCGGGGTTTTCACGTCAATTTCAATATCCTTGATATTGCTTGAATTGAGCGGGGGGTTGTGGTTTTTCAGGGCCGTGTCAAGGTCGAACTTGTGGTAGATGTCGTCGCCCCTGGCTTGCAGTTCGGACACATCGATAAGCACCGTATACTCATTGCCGTTTTCATCCACGCACACAACGCGCACCACTTCTATGTCGTAGCCGTCCAGGTCCTGCACATAGAGATAATGGTGTTCCGAGCCATCGCCATCGGGCAGGTGAACATCCTTCAGGGGAATGGTTATGGTCTCGCCGGGCACGGCCTTGTCGTAATGGCCGCCGCCTTCGGATTCCGGCCTTTCCTTACCTTCAAGGTTGATGCCTTCGCCGCTGCCCTCTTCGCCGGTGAAATGCGGCTTTTGGGCCACAGCATCGACCTCTGCCGTGGTGTCGTTGCCCGCTATTGCGCCGCCCGGCATCTTGTGCGCCCCGTCGCTGGAGATATGGCCGTCGTTTTGCAGCTTTTCTTCAAGCTCGTCGCCCTTGTCGCCAAAGGGCTTGTAGGTGCCGGTTTCGGTTTCCTTGATCACGCCGGAAAAGTCGAGTTCCACATCTTCGTGGCTGTTGTTTTCGCCCGGCACAAAGTGCATATCAAGGTCCAGGCTTCCGTCACCCTTGAAGGGAATGCCGCCATCTTCGGAAATAACGGTGTAGGTGACATTGCCATCGGCATCCACAGACCGATACACGGTCATCTCCTTGCCATCCACGGTAATGGTCAGTCCGTCCGGCCCGATGGTGTCAGGAATGAACGTGTCGCCAATCATCAGGTTGCCCGCCCCTTCCTTGAAGGAAACGGTAAAGCCCGACAGCACTTCCGAATCGATCTGCGAAGCCTTGCCCGAAAGGGAAAAGGCTATTTTGGCGCTGCAATCTTTCAGGTATTTCAGGTCGTCGGCATAGTTTTCGCCCTGGTTTCCGCCGGGCAGGAACTGGCCCGTATCCGGCCTGTCCTTGCCCACATGAGCGTGGCTGGCCGCATTTTCATAGGCACTGCCCACATTGACGGTAAGCTGGCCGTCAACCACGGAAACAGGAATCTTGATGGTGCCGGAATCGTTGGCCTGGTTGTTGCCCTTGTCGTATTCCCTGTCGCCGTCGGCGGTTTCCACAGATGACTGGCCGCCAATGTTGATCGTCTGGTTGCCGGAACCGGCCCCATTTTCGATCTTCACCTCAAGCTCAACCTCGGCCTTGGGCGCGGTGCCGGGAATATCAAGCTCAAACCTGCCGGAACCGGCCGGGCTTTCGGTCATTGCCGTCCAGGGGCCGTTTTCCGATTCGGAATAGCTCAGGGTGCCGTTTTCCTGGGAAAGGTACACGGTGGTCTCTGTTCCATCAGCGTTATGGATTGTGATGGTGCCGCCGGTTATGCTTGTCTGCTTGCTGCACGGCCCAATGACTATTTTGTGATCTTCCTTGCCCGAAGTATCGGGGAAGGCGATTTCGCCACCCTTGATGGTGATGGTGTCGCCGGGCTTGGCCGCGCTTTGCTGCTCGCCCTCTTCACCGCCCGCCAGTTGGGGGAAGGTGAGGTCCGTGTCGGTCACATCCACCACGGGCTTGTCTGCCACGGCATCGACAACAATAAGGGTGTCGCCGCTGAATTCCGCAGTGCCGCCTTTGCCGTTGTCCACCGTGACCTTGTAGCCCAGGGAAACATCGTCATGGCTGTTGCTGCCCGAGTCGGGCGAATACACAAGGCCAAATTCGCCAAAGTCGGAAACGCCCTCGCCCGAGAGCAGGGTAAAGGTGCAGGAGCCGTCGCCATTGAGCGTCACCGTGTAGAGAGAACCGTTCTGGGCTGTCAGCACCATGCCGTCCTCAAGGGGCTGTACCGTGCCGGAACCATCGGAAAGGCCGAGGCAGCCGGGGGCGTCCTTGGGCAGTGTGAGTTCTATTTCGGTAAAGACCTCGCCGGGGCCGGGGTTGTTCAGGGAAATATCAATGGGCGCGCCCGTGTTGATGCCCCCTTCCAGTCCGGTGCTGTCGTCGCTGACGCCCGCTTCAGCGCCGGGCGTGTAGCTGTTGGAAGTGCCGTTGCCCGCGCCAAGGTGCTTGGCGTCGTTGTTGCTTTCCGAAGCCCAGCCCACGTTGAAGGAAAGGGAACCGTCAATGCCGTCTACCACAACGCCGTGCCCTTCGCCTTTCTCAATGTCGTAGGCCACGTTGTTCGAGTCGTCCAGTTCCTTGCCGGAAAGGTTGGTTTCCTCGGCCTTGGCGCCGCTGTCCAGTTCAAGGTCGGAATCCTTGTTCATGGAGGTGCCTTCACCATTCAACTCAAGCTCAAGCTCAAACTGGCCGTCCTTGTCGATAAGGTCGTTATCCACCTCGATTTCAAAAAATTCCTTTGAATAGGCCGCGTCCATGCCAGGGGGCAGTTCCGGGCCTTCAAAAATAACATTGCCGTCCGCGTCAAACCACAGGGTTATCACACGGATGTCTTCAGGCCCGATGCCTTCGGGCAGCTTGTCTTCGTTTATGCTCCAGTTTCCATCCTGCGGCTTTTCCACAAGGGCGTAATGCCGCTCGGAACCGTCTTCAAAATCGCTGAAGCGAATGGTGGTGGTAAACTTCACGGTAACATCCACAAGGGTGTTTTCATCCTTGCCGAGTTCATCCTTTATCCAGCCGTTCTCTTCCCTGTGCTCGCTGTCCTGCTCCCCAACGACCCAGGTGCTTGAGGAATCGGAAAGCCCGGTCTCTTCCACCTCGGGCTTGTCGGCCACAGCATCGACAATAATGGTGCCGGGCACGCGAATGGAGGTGCTGCCGCCTGTTGAGGTGGTAAAATCAACCACGATGGTAAAGTTGATGTCGGCGTCGCTGTTGTTGTCATCCGGCTGAAAATAGAGGTTGTCGAGCTGGCTCTGGGTAAGATGGTAGTTGCCATCCGGGCCGGGCAGTATTTCCTTGCCGCCGTTGTTCGGGTCGCCGTCATACAGCTTGCCGCCGTGCAGGTTTTCAAGGTGAATGCCCGTAACCGTGTTGCCGGGGTTGGGGGAAATGGATATTTCCAGTTTCCCCGCAGCCTTTGTGTCATCGCCCAAATGCTGGTTCGGCCTGCCGTCTTCATACACCTGCCCGGCAACCAGGACGCCGTCAGGCCCTTCCAGCCCGAAAATAACCGCGCCCCCTGGCACATAGGCAAAGGTGATCATTTCCTCGGCCGGCTCCACGGCGCGGTTCCAGTGGAAGGTGCCCTGGTCGCCCAGGCGGTTCACCCCGGTGAGCAGGGCGCCAGGGTCGTCATTATAGGCCGTGCCGCTGCTGTCGGTATTGGTGGAAGACCCGGCAGCGGTGGTCAAATCCATATCGGGATTCTGGGCGGCAAGAAAATCTTCTGCCGAAATTTCCACCCCGTCAGGCAGGGAGAAGGAAGGCAGGGCCGCATCGCCCACAGTGAAAAAATCGTCTATTCTGACAGAGCCTTCGCCAAGTTCCATTACCAGGTCGTTACCGTCGCGGGAAATTTCCGCTTCCGCCGGGTTGAACGACAGTTCAACAACTCCGCCAGGAGAGGATTGCACTGTTATGTTCTGGCCCGGTTCGGGCGTTGAAACAACAACGGTTTGACCGGGCTTGTTCGTACTGTTCTCTGTATTCTGTGCCATGGTGTCCCCCTTTGGCAATGTAGTTTCAGAACAGATCGTGACCATTCTGTCCCCCCCGGACAGTTCCGCGGCCAAGCTGCAAAGCCCTTATGCATGGACTGGGCAGGCTGCGAACCGGGTCACGATGTTCTTGACCCTCTTCCACACGCGAATGACAAGGCCGTCAACACAAAAAAAAA
>JGI994J12354_10003411_pt1 | contig 14885 bp, 9 predicted proteins | sample IntmicLarv3ML3BL_FD_12354 | JGI IMG/M metagenome (IMG submission 12354)
CGTGGTGGTGGGCAGGGTGCTGCCGTCTTCATCTGTTGCGGGCGGCTCGGTGGGAGCCGTGGTGTCATCGCCGCTGGGGGTGGTGTCGCCCGGTGCGGTGGTGGGTTCTGTCGTTGTTGTTGTTGTTGTGTCGTCGGGTTTGTCACCGCAAGCAACGAAAATCAGGGTCAGGGAAAGTGCGAGCAGACATGCAAGTACTCTTTTCATCTTGAAATCTCCTTCTCAATAATTTGGGCTTTTTTTTGCTGTGTGAAACTTGCGTACACTAATTGAACATCAAAAACGCGGTTTTGTCAATAGGTTCTGGCGAATTTCATATTTTTTCGCACAAAAATTTCCAGAATATTCGCAAAAAGGTCACCGCTGTTTCGGGGATGTGTTATACTATATTTATCTTCCTCAAAAAAGGGTTCGGATAAAACACAAAAAAGGATGGTTGGGAGCAATGAAAAAAATGATATCGTGGAATGTCAACGGCTTGCGTGCTGTTTTGAAGAAGGATTTTATGGCGCAGTTTGCCGCGCTGGATGCGGATATTTTCTGCCTGCAGGAGACCAAGCTGCAGGAGGGGCAGGCGGCACTGGCGCTGCCGGATTATCATCAATACTGGAACTACGCCGAGCGCAAGGGCTACTCCGGCACGGCAGTGTTTACCAGGGAGGAGCCGCTGTCCGTGCGCTATGGCATCGGTGAAGCGGAGCATGATGGCGAGGGGCGCGTCATCACGCTGGAGTTTGCGCAGTACTTCTTGGTGACGGTCTACACGCCTAACGCCCGCGCCGAGCTGGTGCGCCTGCCCTACCGCATGGAATGGGAGGACGCATTCCTTGCCTATCTGCGGATGCTGGAGCGCGAAAAGCCTGTGGTTTTCTGCGGTGACTTGAACGTGGCGCATGCGGAAATCGACTTGGCGCACCCCAAGACCAACCGCCGCAATCCCGGCTTTACGGATGAGGAACGCGGCAAATTTTCCGCCATGCTTGCGGCGGGCTTTGTGGATACCTTCCGCCACTTCTATCCCGAGCAGGAGCAGGCGTACAGCTGGTGGAGCTACCGCATGAACGCCCGCGCAAAGAACGTCGGCTGGCGTATCGACTACTTTGTGGTGTCCGAGGCGCTGCGCGGGTGTTTGCTGGATGCCAAAATCCACAGCGATTATTTCGGCTCTGACCATTGCCCGGTGGAATTGACGGCGGAGCTGTAGATGCGCGTTTCATTTCTGAAAGGAGGGTGCTGCAAAATGATTCATTTTGCAGCACCCCCCCTTTGTTATATATTCCGGCGCTTACAGCCAGAGCAGCGATGCGAGCAGGAAGGCGAGCATCAGCACAATGTTGAGTCCGCAGCGCTCCAGAAACGCGCACACGCGCAGGCACAGGACGGGGAGAAACAGCAGAACTTTTACGGCAGCGTTCGTTTTTGCATTCGGATTGCGGTAAAGCGTTTCCCACAGATGCAGACTGTCCTCCGGGAGCGGCGCGAGATTGCACAGCAGGGAAGCGCCGAGATAAAGCATGGCAATATGCAGAGCAAACAGCCAGACGTTGCCCTCGGCGGTCTCGGCGAAATAAATCAGCGCGGCAAAACCGGTCAAAAACAGCGGCAGGCCGAACAAAATGTTGGCGCTTGCGGACAAGAGGCACAGCAGAATATTTTTGGAGCGCGAGCGGGTGAAGGCGTGTTCCACATGCCCGCAGCCCTCGTCCGGCAGCAGATAGTCGGCGCGCTCAATGGGCAAATGCAGAATGCGGCAGAACAGATGCTCCCACAGCGCCTTGAGATAGGCTCCCGGGAAGGTCAGGTATTTTCCGGTTACATATAAAATCTTCATAAGCTTATTCGGCAGAAACGCGCAGGCGTCATGCCACATCTCCTTCCCCATTCACAAAAATGTCCTCCGGTGTGATTTTTTTGGCGATGCAGTCCGCAATGCGCTGCGGCAGGGCTTCGCCGTTTGTTTTCAGATAGTTTTCAATTTCGGTGTAGAGAGATTTTGCGTCCTCACTTTCCGCCAGCCCAGCGCACAGCGCAAGGGTGTTGAAGGTCTTGATGGAGGATTGCCCGTTGCTGGCCTGCGATTCGGCGCTGTATGCGGCATAGGCGGCGTTGAACGCGCCCGCATAGTCCTTTGCCAAAAGCAGCACAATGGCCTCCTGGCGGGAAAGCTCGGGAGAGGTCAGTTCCGCTGTTTTCGCGTCCGCAATCCATTTCTTTGCGTCATCCAGCTTGTTCTGCATCCTGGCGGCCTGCGCGCCCAACTCATACTGCAGGGAGCTTAAGGGGTTGTAACGTGCGGCATCCTTTACGGCAGCATCCGCCTCGGCGTAGTTTTTCTCTTTCAGCGCGAAAGTGATGTGCGTCTGGTAAGGCTCCGCCGCATTGCGGTTTGTGCGTGCGAGTGCGTCGGCGCAGCGCAGGGCGTTTGCCTTGTCTCCCATGCGGGTGTAAATCTTGATCATATCCGGCAGATACAAATCCACGCGGCTGTTGTCCGCCGTTTCGATGGCTTTCAGGTATTCCAGCTGTTTTTCGTCGCTGAAACCGCCCCGCACCGCCATACTGAATTTGCAGAATTCCAAATAGGCGGGGTTGTATTTGCCGCTCTCCGCCTTCAGCTTGTCGATGCTGTCGATGATTTCCTGGAAGGGCAGGGCATCCGGGTATTTGGCCTGATAGTCGTTGTACAGTGTACTCATGGCCTCTTCGGTGGCTTGGTCTTTGGTGAAGAGTGCCTGATAGCCTGCCGCTTCGCGGTAAAGGAAGGTTTTCAGCGCTGCCTCATCCGCCATCTGCCCGGCGTAATAGCCCGCGTTGTAGGGTGAAACGCCGCGCGCAACGGAGCGCAGCAGCTTGATGTTGGTTTTTCTGCCGGGGGTCACCAGCAGCCGTCCGCCCATTTGTTCGGCAAGCTCCTTGGTGCTGCTTTCCACGGCGGAGTAGGTCTGGATTGCGTCAATGTGGCGGTTGTTTTTTTGATAAAAATCGCCTTTCACAGAAAGCAGCAGCACGGGCAGCTGCAGAATGAACAGCGCTGCCGCGGCGGCGGAAAGCAAAATCACCACCAGCGCCATGATGGTGGATTCCCAGCCGATTTTGCGGTGCAGCATCTCCTCACGGCATTTTGCGCAGTAGGGTTGGGCGGCGGAAAGGCGCTCCGCCTCGCCGCAGACCTCACACAAAAGTTCATCTGCGATTTCGTTTTCTGCCTGCGCGGCGCAGGGCTGCAGGTCGCCGCCTTCCATGACGGCTTCCGTTTCGTCCGGTGTCCAAGACTCCGGCAAGGGAGCCTGTGGGGTATCCTGCGCGGATCCCTCCGGCAAATCCTCGGGCGTGCCGGGCAGTTTTTTATTGTCGTCCAAAGCAATTCCTCCTAAAAAAATAAGCCGATTTGACAACGCGGATAAGTATACTCAGAACAGTATACCATTCTTTTCCTGAAAATACAAACCCACTTTCATAAAAAATAAATAAAAAAGGGATTGCCTTTCCGCAAAAGATGCGATACAATAAAATTCAGAGAAACCCAAAATGGGGAAACAGGAGTGTTGCAATATGAGAAAGTTGCTCAAGGCAGGATTTGTTTTGCTGCTGATTTTGGCGGTTGCGGTGCCGATTGCCGCCGCGAAGGGTGCGCGTCCGAATACGCCGGAGGCGATTGCCGTTGCGCAGGAGCAGGCCAAGGCCGACCGCATTGCCCAGGCCGAAAGGCTCGCGGGCAAGCCCGACCGCACGGTGGATGTGCGCAATATTCTGACCGACCATCCGGTGCAGTCGCTGGAGGCGCCCCTGCGCCTGCTGCGCGAAACCACCGGCAAGGAGGACCGCAAGTTTGTCACAGGCAAAATCGCGGCGGAATACCTGAGCATGTTCGTGGGCGAGCTGGCATTGACACTCACGGAGCTGCTGCCCGACCGCCGCTGGCCGACCTTTGACAATTATAAGCAGGAGAACCTCTTCCGCGGCACAGAGACCTTTGCCGATGCGCCGACCGCCGAAAAATGGCAGGTGGGCTTCGCCAGCGCCAGTGTCATCCCGGACGACGTGGCGGACGGCGGCTATGTGCTGGCAGGTTATTTCAACAATAAGAAATGTACCGGCGTCACCGAGGACGATGACCAGCGTATCAATGCCGTTGCCATGGACGCAGGCTCCGGCACCATGTTCATGTGCTCGCTCGACGGCTTCGGTTTGACAGGCACGGACATCCGCACCCTGCGCGGAATGCTGAATGACTTCGCCAAGGAGAAGGGCATTCTGGGCATCAACCTCTCCTGCACCCACACGCACTATTGCCTGGATATCCACGGCACAGGCACGAATGTGGGTCAGCTGTTCAAGGATAATTTTGCGCTGGTGCCCAAGGGAATGACGAAGGAACTGCAGAGCAAAAACCAAAAACTGATGGATCATCTGTTTGCCGTGTGCAAGCAGACCATTCTGGAAGCCTACAGCAATCTGGAGCCTGGCAAAATCACCTACGGCAAGGCGGACATCTATGATTTGATGTGGGATAAGCAGCAGCCCCAGATTTTTGACAAATACGTCCACCGCTTCCGCTTTGTGCCCGACCGCGAGGGTGCCATGGAAACCTGGCTTGTGAATATGGCGGTGCATCCCACCACCATGAACGGTGACACCACCACCGTCAGCGCGGACTACCCCGGCAAGATTGCCAAAATTGCACGTGAAAAAGAGAACGCCAACGTTGCTTTCTTCCAGGGCGCGGAGGCTGCGGTGTCGCGCCAGATGCAGGATTTGCCCATCACGGGCGAAACCACCGATATTGAGCGCATCACAATCTACGGTCAGGAAATCATCAACCGCATGAAGACCATCACGAATGAGGCTGAGGTCAAGCCGCTGCTGAACTTCCGCGCGCAGGAGGTCTATCTCAAGATTGACAACCCGCTCATGAAGCTCATGCTGCGCCTGCAGTTGGCGAACAACGCCGCCATTTCGGGCACGGGTCGCTTAGACGACACCTACATCATCTCCGAAATCGGCTACTGCGAGTTGGGCTTGGAGCACGCCATCCTATTTGTGCCGGGCGAAATCTCACCCGAAATCATCTACGGCGGCACACGTCCGGCGGAGCAATCCTGGAACGATGCCACCTGGAACTACCCCGCGCTGGTCTCCCTTGCGGGCGGCAGAGAAGTGCTTGCCATGGGTCTGATGAACGACCAGTTCGGCTACATCATGCCGGACAATGACCACGGCGCGACCTTCTCTGATATGATTAACGACAGCCTCTTTGAGTTCCTGAAGGAGGGCGATTCCCACTACGAGGAGCTGCTTTCCGTGGGACCGCAAACCGCCTCCACCATGACGGAAGCCTACATGGCGCTGCTGGAATCCGTTCGCCCGATTGACCGCGCGAACGTGAATTATCCCAAAAACGTGCAGCCGGCCAACTGAATCGTTTAAGTTTCATCCCGGCCGGAACTCACCGGCCGGGATTTTTATCTGAATAACAATTAAAGAAGGGTATACAAGTGAACAAAGAAATCAAAAAATCTACCAAGCTCGACCATGTGGGCTATGACGTGCGCGGTCCCGTTTTGGAGGAGGCCGAGCGTATGGCCGCCGCAGGGCAGAAAATCCTGCAATTGAATACCGGCAACCCCGCCGCCTTCGGCTTCACCGCGCCGCCGCAGGTGCTGGAGGCCTTTGCGAAAAACGCCGTGTATGCGCAGGGCTACGGGCAGTCCAAGGGCTTGCTCGCAGCGCGCGAGGCCATCGTCAAGCGCTGCGCCGAGAAGGGCATCCCGAACGTTGGCGTGGAGGATGTTTACACGGGCAACGGTGTGAGCGAGCTGATTTCCTTGAGTATGCAAGCACTGCTGGACAGCGGAGATGAAATCCTCATTCCCACACCGGATTATCCGCTGTGGACAGGCGCTGCCACGCTCGCGGGCGGCAAGGCGGTGCATTATCTTTGCGATGAGGCGGCACATTGGTACCCCGATTTGGCGGACATCCGCAAAAAAATCACGCCGCGCACCAAGGCGATTGTGCTCATCAACCCCAACAATCCCACCGGGGTGCTTTACCCGCGCGAGCTGCTGCTGGACATTGCCGAAATCGCGCGTCAAAACGAGCTGATGGTCTTTGCGGACGAAATCTACGACTGCCTGGTGATGGACGGCAAGGAGCACACAGCCTTTGCGTCCCTTGCGCCGGATTTGTTCACCGTGACCTTCAACGGGCTTTCCAAATCCCACCGTCTGGCGGGCTACCGCGTGGGCTGGATGTGCTTCGGCGGCGAAAAGCGCCATGTGCAGGACTATGTGCAGGGCGTGAACATGCTCGCTTCCATGCGTCTTTGCGCCAATATGCCCGCGCAGTATATCATCCCCGCCGCGCTGGCGGACTGCAACAACGCCGACCCCCTGCTCGCGCCGGGCGGACGCATCTATGAGCAGCGCGCGTGCATCTGCCGCGCCATTGAAGAAACCGAGGGACTGAGCGTGGTCTTCCCGGACGCGGCGTTCTATATCTTCCCCAAAATTGACACCAAACGCTTCCGTATTGTGGATGATGAGCGTTTTGTGCTGGACTTTTTGTGTGCCAAGCAGGTGTTGCTCGTGCATGGCCGCGGCTTCAACTGGCCGCAGCCCGACCACTTCCGCATTGTGTATCTGCCGGAACTGCAGAAGCTCGCGCAGGTGGGCGATAAGCTGCGGGATTTTTTGGCGGACTACAGGCAGGGAAGCTGATATTCCGGTGAATTTGCGCACAACTTGGAAATGAGTGTGAACGCAGTGAAAACGAACGGTAAAAATATCGTTCAAAAGGATAGTTTCGATTGACAAGCCGCAGCAAAAGATTGTATAATGAATCAGCAATGGGCGTATTGGGCGTCTGTTTTTGCGTTGAATCAAATGATTGGTTAGGGATAAAGGAGTAGGTTGAATGGCATTTATCGATTTTGAGAATGTTCACAAGCGTTACCGCATGGGTGAAATCGTCATTCCGGCGGCGGACAATGTTAGCTTCCAGATTGAGCAGGGTGAGTTCTGCATCGTCGTGGGCCCCAGCGGCGCGGGCAAGACGACCGTACTGAATATGCTCGGTGGCATGGACTTTTGCACCGACGGCAAAATTCGTGTTTCGGGCGAACTGATTACGGAGTTCGACCGCAAGCGCATGATTGAATACCGGCGCTATGACGTGGGCTTCGTGTTTCAGTTCTACAATCTGGTGCAAAACCTTACCGCGCTTGAAAACGTGGAGCTTGCCACCCAAATCGGCACCAAGGCGCTCAACGCGAAAAAGGTAATGGAAAAGGTGGGCTTGGGCGAGCGCCTGAACAACTTCCCTTCCCAGCTTTCCGGCGGTGAGCAGCAGCGCGTTTCCATTGCGCGCGCGCTGGCGAAAAACCCCAAGCTCTTGCTTTGTGACGAGCCGACCGGCGCGCTCGACTACAACACCGGCAAGCAGATTCTTAAGCTATTGCAGGACACCAGCCGGGAAACCGGCATGACGGTCGTGGTTATCACGCATAACTCGGCCATCACCCCCATGGCCAACCGCGTTATCGCAATGCGCAGCGGCCGTGTGCACCGCATTGCAGTGAACGACAACCCGATGCCTGTCGAAAGGATTGAGTGGTAAATGAGTCAAGCACTATTCACGGATTTGCTGCGTTCCATCAAAAACACCAAGGCACGTTTCTTTTCCATCGTGGCGATTGTTGCGCTGGGCATCAGTTTTTTTGCCGGCATGAAGGTCACGCAGCCGGATATGTTTGCCACAGCGGACAAATACTTCCGCGAGAGCAACTTGATGGACATCAGCGTGCTCTCTACCGCGGGTCTGACGGAGAACGACCTGTACAATATCCGCCTGATTCCGGGCATTTCCGCCGTGATGCCCGTCAAATTTGTGGACGGGCTGCTCGTGGTGGACGGCGAGGGCGTGGTGGACATCGACGGCTCCGCCTTCACCTGCCGCATGATTTCCACGGACTTCAACATGGATCCGCAGGACGCGAATTTCATGAACCGACTGCAGCTCACAAGCGGGCGTATGCCGGAAGCACCGAATGAATGCGTGGTGGATGCCAGTGCGCTTTCCACCCCAGATGAATTCGTGCTGGGCGCGACATTCTCCCTGAAGGGCGACCGTGAGAATCTTTCGGATTCCCTGACCAACCTGGACTTTGAAATTGTGGGCATCATCCGCTCGCCCAACTATATTTCCTTTGAGCGCGGCAACACGCTCATCGGCAGCGGCAAGCTGGGTACCTTTGCCTATCTGCCCGAAGAAGCCTTTAAGCGCAGCTATTATTCGCAGGTTTATCTGAAGCTGGATGCTTCGGACGATTTTGCGCTGTATTCCACGGAGTATGACGATTATGTGGACTCCGTCCTGCGGCAGATTCAGGATATTTCACAGGAGCGGCTGGCGTGGCGCGTGAAGACCCTGCGGGAAGAGATTGAGCCCAAGGTTGAGAGCGGAAAAGAAGAGTTGAAAAAGAAAGAGGCGGAAGCCAAGACGGCGCTTGAGGCCGCGCGCAAGCGGGCCGAGGAGGTCAAGTACGCCGCCGCGAACGGCGACCGGCTGATTGCGGAGGCGGAGGCCAAGTTTACCGGCTCCCTCAGCGCCGTGCAGCAGCAGCTGCTGGCGGGGCAGACCGAATACAACCAAAACTTGGCTGAGTTTTACAGCAAGCAGGCGCAGCTGCAGGCCGGGCTGGCGGAAAAAGCAAAGAATCCCGACGCTGAGCAGCGCTATTATGAAGCACAGAAAAAGTTGGAAGAAGGCTTAAAAACACTGCAGGACGGCGAAAAGCGGATTGCCGACACTGAGGCGATGCTCAATCAGGCAGAGGGTTTAATCAGTATGGTCACGGGCAGCAGCCCGATTGACATGATGATGGGGCAGCTGAAGAACCTGGGCTTGGATACCAGCTTGATGGAGCAGTTCCAAAAACTCTCCGCCGTGACGGTTGCGGAGGAGTTTATTCTCGGCGCACTGCCGATTCTCTCCAACAGCCGGGCAACGCTGGTGGAGGAAAAAGCGAGGCTTGCGGACGGCTGGAAGGAGTACAACGAAGGTCTTGCCGAGTGGAAGGCAAGCGCGGGCAAAATTGCGCAGCTGAAACAGCTGGACGGCGCAGAGGCGATGCTGCAGGACGCACAGATGCAGCTGATGCAGGGGCGCAGTGATATTGAAACCGGCAGCTTGAAGCTGGAGCAAAATCAGATTAAGCTGCAGATAGAGCTGGATAAGCAGCGCGCAGACCTCGAAAAAGCAAAGGCCGCCGCGCCCACCGTGGACGCGCAGCTGCTGGCGGCGGAGGCCAATGTCAATGCGCAGCTGGAGGCCGCCCGCGCCGACATCGCCTACGGTGAACGGCAGCTGGAAAACTTAAAATCCGCACAGTGGATGGTCACGGGGCGCTCCTCGCTCTCCGGCTACAACACCTATCATCAAAACGCGCAGAACGTCGCCGCGCTTGGCACCATTCTGCCCATGGTATTCTTTGCCGTTGCCGCCATGGTGTGCTTGACCACTATGAGCCGCATGGTGGAGGAAGAGCGCACCCAGATGGGTACGCTTAAGGCGCTGGGCTACAGCTCCAAAATCATCGCAGTCAAATATATCATTTACGCGCTTCTCGCGAGTCTGATCGGCGCCGTGTTCGGCCTTGCCATCGGTTTTACTGCGTTGCCCATTGCGGTAACGGCAGCCTTCGGCATCATGTTTGATATGCCGTCGGTGACGCTGCAGTTCCACATTGGCTACGCCCTTATCGGCACGCTCATCGCCATTGCCTCTACGGTGATTGCCGCCATGTTCGGCTGCCGCAAGGAATTGATTACGGAACCCGCGCAGCTCATGCGCCCCAAGGCACCCAAGGTCGGCAAGCGTGTTCTGCTGGAGCGCATCAGCTTCATCTGGACCCGGTTGAGCTTCAGCATGAAGGTCACGGTGCGCAACCTCTTCCGCAACAAGCGCCGCCTAGTGATGACGGTGGTGGGCATCGCGGGCTGTACCGCGCTGCTGCTTGCCTCCTTTGGCTTGGGTGACTCCATCAGCGCCATCATCGGCTATCAATACGGCGAAAACGGCATCTCCAACTTTGATGTGCAGCTGATTCTGAAAAACGCGCAGGATCCCGACAAAACCAGTGATGTGATTGAGCAAATCAAGCGTGACAAGCGCATGGGTGATGTCATGCTCACCTGCATGAAGGTGCTCAACGGCAGTTCAGAGGAAAACAAGGATAACCTGACGGAAATCAACGTCCTTGTGCCGCAGAACAACGAAAAGCTTTCGGAATTTGTGCGCCTGCAAAACCGCGTCACGGGCGATACGCCCACGCTGGATGACAGCGGCGCGCTGATTACAGAGCGTTTTGCAAGCAACTGCGGCGTGGAGGTTGGCGACCAAATCTTCATCCGCAAAACGGACGGTACGGATGTCATTGTGTCTGTGGCGGGCATCGTGGAAAACTACACTTTCCACTATGTCTATATGTCCCGCGCACTTTATGAAAACACCTTTGGTGAGGAAGCCACCTTCAGCAGCGCCTATGCAAAGCTGTCGGACGAGGTGAAGGCGCAGAGCGGGGACTCGCTGAGCAAAACCAAGGGCGCGCTGGCAATCGACATCATGCAGCTCAACACGCTGAACGCCGTGGTGTATACCACACAAATTATTGACACCTTTGACACCATCATCGGTGCGCTGGGTATGGTTATCATGGTGTTCATCGGCGCGGCGAGTGCGCTGGCGCTGGTGGTGCTTTACAACCTCTCCAACATCAATATCAATGAGCGCATCCGCGAAATTGCCACCATCAAGGTTTTGGGCTTCTATGACAAGGAGGTTTCCTCCTACATGTACCGCGAAACCATCTTTTTAACCATCTTTGGCATTGGCATCGGTGTATTCCTCGGCAGCTTCCTGCATAAGATTATCAGTTCCGTGGTGGATATCACCGTGGTTATGCTCGGGCAGGAGGCGGAATGGACGAGTTATCTCTACGCCGTGCTTCTTACCATCGCGCTGACGGTGCTGGTCAATCTCATGATGCACCGAAAGCTGCGCACCGTGGATATGGTAGAATCTTTGAAGTCGGTCGAATAGTGGCTCTTGCAAAAAGGCGCGGATGTATTAAAAATGTCCGCGCCTGTCTTGTTGTATAGGGGGGAGCGCAATGCCCAGGGAAAAGGACGGCATGGAGCTGCTGATGGAGCGGCTGATGGATCCGACCCCCAAGCGGGAGGGCGGAATCTCCAACGAGGAGCTGATGCTTCACGCAGTGGGCATCGCGGGACAGAGCCATACCCGCAGCATGGTGGGGCGGCTGGATTATTATTTTAACACTGTCCTGAAAATTGATGCCGCCAAGGTGGGGTGGTTCACGGGCATCAGCCGTATCTGGGACGGCATCAACGACCCGATGGTGGGCACCTACATTGACAATCACCGCTTCAAAAACGGTGAAAAGCTGCGGCCCTATCTCAAAATCACCGCACCCTTTGTCGGCATTTTCAGCACACTGCTCTTTGTGAACTTTGGGCTGCCGCCCACGGCGACCATGTTGCTGATGCTGGTGATTTATCTGCTTTATGATACTTTCTATTCCTTTCAAAGCGTTGCCCTGTGGGGCATGACCGCCATGATGTCGCCACATTCCTCCGAGCGCTCCCGCGCCGCGCAATGGGCGCGCATCGGCTCAAGCGTTGGCGGTCTGCTGCCCGGCATGATTACCCCGGCGCTGGGCTACCGTGACCAAATGCCCTTCGGGCTTTCCGGTATGTTTTTCTTTCTGGCGCTGTTCTTCTGCTTTGGCGGCTCCATGCTTTCCATGACCGCCGCCGGTGCTAAGGAACGCGTTCCCACGCCGCCGAATGAGGACTCCTTTTTGAAAAATCTCTGGGTACTTCGGAGTAACCGCATTCTGATCATGCTCGCGCTCGCCGCGTTTTTGGACAGCCTTTCCCCCGCGCTGGACGGCATCTATCTTTATCAGGAGATGAACTACACCGTGCTGGGCAAGCCCGTTCCGGGCGAAATGATTATCAGCGTCATCGGTGCGTTCACGAGCTGGCCGGGCGCGATTGCCATGTTCATGGCGCGCAAGGCCGCCAAAAGCTGGGGCGGTATGCGCAATGTGCTGATTGCCGCAAAGCTCAGCGACATTGCGGTGCGGTTTTTTGTTTATTTTGTGGGCTACCGCAGCGTGGGGCAGCTGATTGTGGGTGCCATGCTGAGTATGGCGGCGGCTGTCCCCGGCGGTATGGTGGGCATTGCCAATACTGCGCTCTGGGGCGACTCGGTGGATTATCTGGAATGGAAAACCGGAAAACGCACCGAGGGTATTGCGTTTTCCACGCAAAATTTCCTCGGAAAAATCGGCGGCGGCATTTCCTCTGTCATCAAAGGACAGATTCTCAAACGCCTGCTCTTTGACGGCAGCCTCGCCGCCAACCGTCAGCCGCAGGGTCCAATCTTCCAAAAATGGGCCTGGGGCATTCACACGCTTGGTCCCATTCTCGGTTCCTTTTTGAGTCTGCTGCCGTTGCTGTGTATTCGATACAGTAAGGAGCAGAAGCAGCAGGTGGAGGCAGAATTGGCGGAGAGGCGAGCACTCGCAGCCGAGCAATGCGAATAAAAATGGTATGCCTTTCCCGTTAGTGCGAGGTATTGCTCCGACAAATAAACCTAGCGCAATATCGCCGGACTTTTTGCTGCCAAACTGCGTTGTCGTCCTTGCTTGGCGCGAGCCAAGCTGCGTCCGGGGCCTTGTTTGGCAACAAAAATCCTCGGCGCTATTTACGCAAGGTTTACTTGTCGAAGCAATAGCAACTAAAACTTGGCATTGTGAATGGGAACGCACATATTGTGAAGGTGTGTAGGGAACGGTCTTGACCGTTCCGCTGCCGTGCTGCAAACCGGGGTTTCGGAACTGTCAAGACTATTCCCTGAATTACCTACCGTGACAGAATTGTCAAGTTTTAGATATTACATCGTACTACGAACGGCATACAAAATTTTCCGCTTCACACAGGGAGAAGTGCGGCATTTCATACCGGGAAAAGAAAAGAGGAGAGGGGCGCAATTCACCATGGCAAATCCCATCGCACGTCTACTGGACAAGGAACCCGCGCGGGAGGGTGCCATCCCCAATCGGGAGCTGGCGCTGCATGCGCTGGGGCTCACCGGGCAAAACCACACCTGGAATATGGTGGGGCGGCTGGACTATTTCTTCAATACCGTCCTGAGTATCGACCCGAGTAAGGTGGGGAGATTCATGGGTGTGAGCCGCATCTGGGATGCCATCAACGACCCGATTGTGGGCACCTATATTGACCGCCACCGCTTCAAAAACGGCGAAAAACTGCGGCCTTATCTCAAATACACCTCACCTGTTATCGGTATTTTCAGCACCCTGCTCTTTGTGAATTTCGGTCTGCCGCCCACGGCCACCATGGTGTTGATGCTGTTGCTTTATTTGGTGTTTGACACCTTTTATTCCTTTCAGGATGTGGCAATCTGGGGCATGACCGCCATGATGTCGCCGCATTCCGAGGAGCGCACACGCGCTGTTCAATGGGCGAGCATCGGCGCAAACATCGGCGGTCTCTTGCCCAACCTGATTACGCCGATTCTGGGCTACCGCGACAATCTGCCCTTCAGCCTGCAAACGCTCTTTTTGCTGTTGGCGCTGTTCTTTTGTTTCGGCGGCTCTTTCATGGCTCTGTTTTCGTGGAACGCCAAGGAGCGTGTGCCCATTCCGCCCAATGAGGATTCCTTCTTCAAAAACCTCTGGGTGATTAAGGAAAATTACATCCTGCTGTTGCTTGTTTTGGCATCCATATTGGAAAACTTTACCCCAAACCTAGACGGTATCTACCTTTATCAGGAAATCAACTACAACGTTTTGGGGACGAGCATCCCTGGCGAGCTGATGATTACCATCGTCGGCGCGGTGACGGGGCTGCCCGGCGCGGTTGCCATGTTTTTAACAACACGTGCGGCGGAAAAATGGGGCGGCATGAAAAACGTGCTGGTGGCGGCAAAAATCAGCGGCATCGCGGTGCGCATTTTTTCCTATTTCATCGGCTACCGCACGGTGGGGCGCTATGTTGCCATCTCCGTTTTGAATATCATTTCCTCCATCCCCGGCAGTATGGTGGGCATTGCCTCCACCGCGCTCTGGGGCGATTCGGTGGACTATCTGGAGTGGAAAACCGGCAAACGCACCGAGGGCATCGCGTTTTCCCTGAAAAACTTCCTCGCCAAAATCGGCGGCGGCATTTCTACCGTCATCAAGGGAGAGATTCTCAAAAAACTGCTTTTTGACGGCGCACTTGCCGCAAAGCGTCAGCCGCAGGGCCCCATGTTCCAGAAATGGGCTTGGGGTATTCACCAGCTCGGTCCGATTCTCGGCTCCGTGCTTTACCTGATTCCGCTGCTGTGCATCCACTATACCAAGGCACAAAAAATGCAGGTGGAGGCTGAGTTGGCGGAGCGGCGCGCGATTATTGGGGAAAATTCCGCCCTTTGATGCCCTTAAGGCGTCAATTTGACACACAAACCGGGGGGGCATCCCGTTTTGATAAATACAGTAAAGGATGAATCTTCTCATGGCAAAACTCATGGCAAACATTCGCAAACAAGTTGACCCGAACACCGGCTTTCTCGGCAAGCAGCCGGGCGGGGCGGGCAAAATTGCCAACCGCGAGCTGGCGTGGCACGCGCTGGGGCTGGCAGGGCAAAACAGCACCTGTGGTATGATTGGCGGACACTGGCTGTTTTACTACTGCAACACCGTTTTGGGGCTGCCGTCCGAATGGGTGGGCAGGCTCACCAGCATCAGCCGCCTGTGGGACGGCATCAACGACCCGATGGCAGGCACCATCATT
>JGI994J12354_10003412_pt1 | contig 14885 bp, 13 predicted proteins | sample IntmicLarv3ML3BL_FD_12354 | JGI IMG/M metagenome (IMG submission 12354)
CATTTGATCCAGTCGTCAACCTCGACCCAGAGATAGTTGCCGTTTGTCCACGGGCCATCGACGCCGCGGCACTCGTCGGCAAAGAGCAGGTAGTCGTCGCCGACGGAATCGAAGCGGCCCAGCGTGACTTCGCCGCCCTTGAGCTCCCATGCGCCGTTCGCGTTGGCAACTTCCTTCTTCTCGCCTTCCTTAGCGAGCGCGACGGGGAACGGGCCGCAGTGCCACAGCAGCTCGGCATTGTCGTTGCTGGGATGGCGGATGGTCAGATCGGCTAAGAATGTCGGCGTTTCGCCGCGCGCGACGCCGCTCAGGAGCATCTGCGAGATGCAGCCGTGGATGTCGTTTTCGCAAGCGACGGGCAGGCCCTTGTTGATCAGGTCCCCCCACAGGAAGCAGGTGCGGATGCCGAAGTGCGAGCTGAACAGTGACCAGCACTCGCCCGAAACCACGGAGCAATCGTACTTCTCCGCCAGCTCGATGATGGCGAGTTCCGCAGCGGCGAGGTTTTCTGCCTTCTCAAGAGAGGGAGCGTCGAACTCATACGTTGCTTCCCACTCGGCGAGCAGCGCCTTGATGCCATCCTGATTGTTCTCCTTGACATTGTTGACAGTACGCACGATCTCGCCGCTCTCAATCGGGGTAACTTCGATGCCGAATTTTTCAAGAAGCTCCGCCTCGTTGATTTTGACCGAAAGGAATTGGCGCGGACGTGTGGAAAGCTGCAAAATGCGAAGGCCGCGGAATGCCTTGACGGCCGACGCGACGCGCACGAAGGACTCGATTTCGCGGTCCAGAATCGGCGAATCGAGCCAGCAGTTTTCGATGTAGGTAAACTTGATTCCGTAGCGCTGGAAGGCCTTACTCGTCGCGAACATGCCACACTGGATGTCCGTCTGGCGGCTGCGGGCCGTCCCCTTTGCCGGGGGATGCTCGTCATGCGGGCCCCATAGCAGCACGGGCAGGTCGAACTTCGCCGCCAGCTTCGCGACAGCCTCTTCCTGTCCGAAATTCGCGTGCGGGAAGAACAGCGCGTTTATGCCCTTGTCGCGGAAAAGCTTCTCAATGGCGGGGATATCGGAGTTGTCATAAAGCAAGCCTTCCTCGTTGATGGAATCGATGTCCACATAATCCACGCCGAGCTTGTCGAAGATGGCCTTCAGGCGAGGCATCATCTTGGCCTTGACAGCTTGTGCGCCAACCTTGGGAGGGAAGGAATCGCGGCGGGTCGGTGCGATGCCGATGGTTAGCTTGGAAAAGTCATACATATGGGTTGCCTCCTTTGTTTCTATGCTAGCACGTTTATGGATGCGGGTACAGAGGATTTGCTGTTCATGCTTCACCCAATTCATAGTGAACACGGGAATAATACGCAAGTCTTTCAGCGACAAAGGACAGATCCATCTCGCCCGTCGCCAAGAATTTTTCCACGATGTCCGCCGTCGGCTGTCCCGCGCGCCCGCCGATGGTACGGCATTTGATAGCGGAGGTCGCGCTGGCCCAGCGCGCGCACTCCTTCGCGTCCAGCCCGCGCTCCAGGCCCACGATATACGCACCGTGGAAGGTGTCTCCGCAGCCTGTCGTATCGACGACATGATCTACCTTGAAGGCCGGCAGGCGGAACTCTCCCTGCGGTCCAACGCCCGCGCAGCCATCCGCGCCGAGCGTGAAGATGACCGTATGCGGCCCCTTCTGCATCATGTCGCGGCAGCATTCGAATAGATCCCGCTCACCGTAGCGCGTCTTCCAATAGAATTCCGATGTGATGTAAATCGTTGCATACTCCAGCATGGCTTCCTGCGTCTCGGAATAGGAAGAGGCATCAAACATGACCTCTCCGCCCTTTGCTTTCATCGCGGCGGCGGCCTTGCGGGTCGCGGGGGTATTGCTGTCCAGCAACAGATAGTCCGCCGAGAGCAAATAGTCCATATCCAGCTCTTCTTCGGGATAAGGCGAAATGCGATTGTCGGCGCGCTTCCCCAAGAAGGAGCGGCCATTGGTTTTTTCATCGGACAGGCAGATAACATAAGGCGTTTCTTTACCTTCGCGGGCGGCCAGATAGCGCGTGTCCACGCCATGACGCTCAAAATCCACGCGCTGAGCGATGCCGTTGTCATCGCCGCCGACGTTGCCGATGATGCCCGCCGAAACGCCTTGGCGAGCGACGGTCACGATGGCAGTCGCCGCGTTGCCACCATATTGGAACGAATGCTCCAACAGGCTGGCTCCGCTGTCGGGAGGGGGAATGTGGTCGACGTGTACGAGGTAGTCGGTCACAGGAGTACATAACGCGATAGCCTTGGGCACGAGACGATCCCTTCCTTTTAACGAAAATTTGCTATACGATCGATACGTTGTCAGGATTCAACATGCGCATCTTTTCGGCGATGAATTCGGTAACAGGCTCATGCGCGGTATTCATAAAGGCAGAGATGATCTTCGGAGCGTCGGCGTCGGCTGCGTTTTTCGTGATGACTTCCTTATAATACCGCCAATATTCGGTCGCGATGTTTGTCTTTGTGATGCCCGCGCGGACGGCGTCCTTGAGCTGATCGACGGGGATCATCGAGGTTCCGTGCATCACCAACGGCACCTTTGTGGCTTCGTTGATGTTGCGGATCAGCGGGATGTCAAGCTCCGGCTCCTCGATGTAAAGACCATGGCTGTTTCCAACGGCGACGGCCAGCGTATCGATGCCCGTCTGCTCGACAAAGGCAACTGCCTCTTCGGGCTGCGTAAAGAGCGAGCGGTTGACGGCTTCGTTTCTCCCGACCATACCCAATTCGCCCTCGACATCCACACCCATCGCATGCGCGGCTTCGACAACCTTGCGCGTGGCGGCGACGTTTTCCGCGAAGGGAAGCTTGGACGCGTCGATCATCACGGACGTGAAGCCGGCGTGGATGAACTGCATACAGACCTCAAAGCTGGGGCTGTGATCCAGATGCAACGCATAGGGTACCTTGATCTTTTCGCCAAGGCGCTTGGTCATGTCGGCAAAGGCGTCGGCCGGCATGCCCATGCCGGGATACAGCATGATGATGACAGACGTCCCGGCGCGCTCGGCAGCCTCAAACACCATGCGCGTAGTCTCATAATTGTAGGTGTTGTAGGCGGGAACCCCGTAGCCGCGCTTGCGGGCGTCCATCATCAGTTCTGCGGATTTGTAAAGCTTTCCCATTGACATCATCCTCATTTCTCTGTCTTCATGGAGCCCACCCATGGCCTATGCCCGCAAAGGCGTCGGTTTATGGCGGGGACCGGGTTTCCAGTTGTGTAGTTATCGACATCATTACACATTGCAGCGCAGTATTCAAGACTCCTTTGAACGTATTTCCTGGAACTTCGAACACAAAAATGCAATGTATCTTCATGGATCAAACGCACAGGATGTATACCCGATGTTCGAAATGCTCCACCCTTCCCGCAAGAGCTTGCGGGAAGGGCAATTGCATCCAAAAAACTGTTCGTGCCGGATTAGGTGAGATGCTTGAACTGCGGGAGGCAATCTGCCTGTGAGGCAAAGAGCTTGTCGACCATGTTTTGAATTTCTTGCATGGAGCAGACAGCGGCAGTCAGCGGATCGAACAAGCATGCCTGGAAGATCTTGCGCGGATCGCCTTCCATGGCACCCTGAACGGCAAGCTCCTCACACTGTGCGGTGGTGTCGATCAAGAGAGACAACTGCGGCGGCAGCTCGCCGACATGCATGGGGGTTAGGCCGCGCCGATTCGCTATAACGGGAACCTCAACGCAGCAGCCGTAGGGTAGATTCTCGATCAGATTCCAGTTGCGGACGTTTCCGTTGAACTCGAACGTCGTCAGATCGCCGAATACCGCGTTGAAGATGGATGCGGAATACTCAAGGCCACGATTGAGATCGATGTCGCCTTGAATCCATTTGTTGAATTCGACCTCGCGACGGTCGACTCTCCAGCCGTCTCCATGCACTTTCATGCGAGCGACGAGGTCATGACCCGGATTCCAGCCGGTGCCATGTGTACAGAATTCCTCGATCAATTCGGGGCGCTTGCGGAACCATGCGTTATACTCGCTGTTGTGGCCCGAGCTTTCCGTCACATAATAGTCCAAGTGGCGGAACATCTCGTTGCGAACCTGCTCCTCATTGAAGATTTCCGGCTTCTTGATGGCTTCTTTGAGCAGAGGATAGGCATCCTTGCCCTTCCACTTATAATCGATATAGAATGCTTGGTGATTGACACCTGCGCACACATAGTCGATGTCTGCCATGTCCGCGCCGATCCATCCGGCGAGCATTTTTGCGGTTCCCTGAACGCTGTGACATAGGCCGCTCGTACGTACGGAAGGCGCAATTTCCTGCATCATACGGCAAAGCATCGCCATCGGGTTGGTGTAGTTCAGGAAGATTGCGTCCGGGCACATGATCTCGATGTCTTTGATGATCGCCACCATATCGGGCATCGTGCGCAGGAAGCGGAAGATACCGCTGGGGCCGCGGGTATCGCCGACATTGATGGAAACGCCGAATTCACCGGGAATGGCGATGTCGGCATACATTGCCTCGGGATTGTCAACGGCGATCGTGGTGATGACGCCATCCGCGCCCTCAAGCACTTCCTTGCGCTCCAGCGTAGCGATGACCTTCGCGGGGTACTTGCCCACTTCGACGATCTTGTCAACGGCGGCCTTGGCAAGAGCCAACGCTTTGGGGTTGATATCAACCAACGCGATGGTGGCGTCCGCGAATGCCGGGTAGGTCAGGAGATCCCGCACGAGGTTACGCGTGAAGACCACGGAACCTGCACCAATGAAAACAAACTTCTTTGACATGGAATATCCTCCTTTGTTTATTGCGAGGGCCGTTGACGGGGTGTCGACGGCCCCATGACCAACGTGTGCTACGCGCATAATGCGTGGGATTGACAGTGACTACAGCTTGGATACATAGAACTCCGTCATCAAGGCTTCAAGGTTAGCGATGCCGCGGCGCTCGTATTCGGTGAGCAACTCTTGCATCATGGCCTCGATTTTCGCGGGATCGGGCTCAAGGACCATCTTCGTCAGCTCGCTGGTGATGTTGGCATCGATCTCAGAATAGAGGATGCCTTCCTCCGTCGCGGGATCGATGACGATCGCCTGAATGATCGAGCCATCGAAAGCGAAATCGGTAGCGACCTTACGGTCTGCCTTGCGGACTTCGGATTCCTGATCTCTTTCCCAATTGTACTTCGCGTGGTTCATGTAGTCAAAAGCGCGAATGCCGTATTTGATTCTGGCACCTTCCCAGTCGGCCAGCTTCGCTTCATAGGCCTCGGGGTACAACTGCGGCTTGCCATCGACAAATTCCATAGCCAAGCCTTCGACGCCGTAGAAGTTCAAGGTGTTGCCTTCAGGACTTAGGAAGTAATCACAGAAACGAATAGCCGCCTCGGGGTTTTTGCAGTTCTTTGTGATCATCGTTCCGGTGCTTCCGGTACCGGCCGTGCATCCGAAGAAAGGCTGCTTGTTTGGATTGCCCTGCGGCGGTCCCATGGAGAAGTAGTACATGTCGGGATCCACCTGCGACAGTGCGGAGTTCGGCGTCCACAAATCCCACAACTCGCTAAGGACAACGCCATATTTGCCGGTGTTGTATGCTTCAGTGCGCTGCGTCACATCCATAGTCAGCACTTCCGGATCAAGCAAACCGTTTGCGAGACATTTGGACAAAAACTTCACAGCCTCCAGCATATCAGGATTGCGCAGGAAGAATTCAACCTTCCGTGTTTCTTCGTTGAAGTAGCTGTAGCGGATGATGTTACTCCCCCACCAATTGGCGATATAGCCGATGGAGTTCTTGTTCTCGTGCTTGTATGCGAGCGGGAAGACCTTTAGCCCGTCAAGTGTGGTCAGCTCTGCATCCTTGATGGCCTGCAAATAAGCATAGAACTGATCAATCGTCTTCAGCTCGGGAGAACCCAAGTCGGTGTAGATGTCCTTGCGGACGTTGAGCGTTCTGCCAACGGTACCGAATCCATCCTCGGAGAACCAGTTGGGTATGACATAAAGCTCACCGTCTGCGCTGCGGCGAATGTTGACAATGCTTTCCGGAATGTATTCGCCGTTGACGATGTTGGGGTAGCCATACTCCTCGGCGAGCTTGTCAAGCGACAGCAACGCACCAGCCGAAGCATACTTGTTGAATGTCGTTTCGACGCCCATGTGCATCATTTCGGGATAGTCTTCCGAAACAAGCATGACATTGGCGATCTGATCAGGGTCGCCCTGCGGAGCCACGCAGATCAACTTAACTCCGGTTTTTTCCATGAAGATTGTCGTAACAGGATCAGCGCCAAACACGGGAGGCGTCCAGTTTTGGCTCATGTTCATGAACTCAATCTCAACCAACTCCTGATGGGCGGGTTCCGCAGGTTCGTCGCTCGCCTCTTCGGCATCGGCAGTATCAGCAGCCGGAGCGGCGGGTGCCTTCGTTGGATCCGCGGCGGCGGGCGAGGGAGAGCTTTGGCCACAGGCAGCCAACAGCATCGTAACCAGCACGAGGACGGCGAAGATCCTGATCCATTTGGTCTTCGTTTGCATGGGAACACTCCTTTCAATACGGACATTTATGCCAAACCGCAATCGGCTTTAGCCCTTGACTGCGCCAACCATGACGCCCTTGACAAAGTGCTTTTGGAACAGGGAATAGATGAACACGATGGGAATCGTGGTGATGATGACCGTCGCGGCGCGGATCGTGATGACGTTGGTTTTCAGACGCTCGAGCAACTGCGCTTCTGCGGCATCCTGCGTCGCGCTCATCGAAAGGGCGATTACCTTGTATAAGTATGTCTGCACAGGGTGTATTTCCATGCGGCGCGGGACGAACATGTACGCGTCAAACCACTCGTTCCATTGAAATACGCCGGTAAAGATACATATGGTTGCGACGATGGGCATGGAGACAGGCAAAACGACAGAAAGCAAGATTCTGAATGTTCCCGCGCCATCGATCATGGCGGACTCTTCGATCTCCATCGGCAATTGCTCAAAGAAATTCTTCATCAAAATCATATTGAAGATGCTGACCGCGTGCGGCAAAATGTACACAAGGAAGCTGTTTAGCAGCTTGACGTCCTTGTACAGCATATATGTCGGGATCAGCCCGGCGCTGAAGATCATGGCGACGAGACATATAAAGACATAAACCTTGCGGCCGACCAGCTGCTTTTTTGACAGGCCGTAGGCGAGCAACCCCGTGACGGTCAGCGTCGTGACGACGCCGATGATCGTGCGCGAAATCGTGACGCCGTAGGCACGGAGAATCTCATTGTCCTTAAACACTGTCGCATAGTTTAGCGTGGTGAGCTGTCTTGGCAGGAAGTAGATGCCGCCGCGCAACGCATCCGAGCCATCGTTGAAGGAAACAGCCAAAGTGTTGATGAACGGATAAATCGTAATGAAACAGAAAAAGATCATAAACAAGGAGTTGAAAACCATGAAGACGGTTTCACCGGTTGATCTGCGAATCGCGCTTTTCCGGGCCATTGCGCTTCCTCCTTTCACCACAAACCCATTTCGAAATGCCGGGCAATCATGTTGGACGTCGAAACCATGATCAAGCCGACAACACTCTTGAATAAGCCCACGGCCGTTGCATATCCGAAGCGCCCTTGCTTAGAGCCGACATCGTATACATACACATCCAGAATGCTCGCCTTGTCGTGCGTGATCGAGTTCCTGAAGACGAGGATTTGGTCAAACCCGGCATCGAGTATGCTGCCGACGCGAAGGATCAGCATGATGGCAACCGTCGGCATGATCGCCGGTAAGGTAATGTTGAGTATCTGTCTGAATTTTCCCGCACCGTCCACGCGGGCGGCCTCGTAAAGCTGCGGGTCTATCGAGGAAATCGACGCCATATAGACAATGGCGGACCATCCTGTTCCCTTCCAGACCTCAAGGAGGATGAGCACTGGCCAGAAGAGCTTGGGCTCGCCGAGAAAGTGAATCGGGTCTTTGATCATGCCAAGGCCCATCAGCATCCCGTTGATCACACCGCCCTCGCGTTGAAGGATGCCGGACACGACGCCCATAACGACCACCCAGCTCAGGAAATGCGGCAGATAGGAGATGCCCTGCACCAGCGAACGCGCGCGGTAGGACTGTATCTCGTTGAGAAGCAAAGCGAAGAGGATGGGCATGGGAAAACTAATGAGTATCTTCAGAAAGCTCAGGCCGAGCGTGTTGCCCAATACTCTGCCGGCGTTGCCGGACAAGAAAAAGTCCTCAAAGTGCTTGAAGCCGACAAAGCGTGCGTCCCAGATTCCCTTGCCGGGGATCAACTCCTTGAATGCGAGCTGCAACCCATAGATCGGCACAAATCGAAAGAATACGATGAACGCCATACCAATCAACACCATAATTTGTAGCGGAATTTGCTTGCTGAAACGGACAATAAACGATTTTTTCTTCGGGGCCGTATGCTGCCGTGTTGCTTGCATTCGCTAACCTCCTCGCTTTATATGTCACACCGTCTCCATATCTCCATAGTTGGTAGTATAGAAACATTCATGCAAAGGGAACACTCCGCGATTTCGCCAAATAGACCCCTGAATTCGGTTTCTTATAGTCGCCGAACCTGGAAACACTTACGGGCTGACGATAGGCAGCTTGGCCGACAAGGCAAAAGACGGTGGCATGGCCGTAGCGATTCCGCCTGAGCCTGACGCCCGAGGCCGATTCGATCACCGCCGGCGCGTGAGTTTTGTTGGACTTTGTGACGATATCTGTCCGGAGCAATGATCTGCGGCCTTTGAAGCCGATTCACGATATTACAGAGAAATACAGCAAACGAAAGGCACCGCCCCAAGCAGTGCCTCCATAACGCATATATGTTTTTCTGTGGCTATTCCCGTCTTTTTCGGACGAGGTGTGCGCGGTATTCGCTGGGGGTTTTGCCAATATACTTTTTGAAAGCGCGTGCGAAATGCTTTGCGCTGTCATATCCGACCTGCCGCCCAATGTCCTGCATACGTAGCGCTGGGTTGCCAAGCAGCAACTGCGCATGCTCGATGCGCACCCGAATCAACCGCGTTGTAAACGTTTCGCCTGTCTGCCGCTTGAACAATTCGCTGAAGTACGTGTAGTTGATGTTCAGGGATTGCGCGAGGGTACGCATGTCAATGTCCTCTCCGAAGTGCTTTGCGATATAGTCAAGCGCGATGGTGACGACATCTCGACCCTCCGCCTGGGAGGACTGGGCGAGGGCTTCATCATTGCACTGGAGGAGATACCCCACCAAATCCTCTATCGCCGCGAAGTCTTCTAAAGACTTTCTGTTTTGGAGAGGCGCGATCAATGCCAATCGGTTGAGAATCTGGTTAAGGAAGGCTTCCAGCGTGTCGACGGACGCATTGCGAAGCTGCTCCTCGGAAAGACATTTTCCAACCATTCCGCCGATCAATTCATGTGACTGCGCGGCATCGGCATTGTACAAAGTATGCAGCGCATCCCGTGAAACCAGCGACTCGCTGGAATGCGGCGGCTCATATTCAGAATAAAACGTCTTTGAAAACAGAATGGGGATTGAAACAATGTCATTCATGTCCTTGATGACGTTGTAGCCNTCTTCCCATGTGGAAACGCAGCGGCTTTGCGCGAAACGTGTGACGTTGGCGGGAAGCATGCTTTGCAAAAAGAGGGGAGGGGGATCTTTTTCGGTACCGTAAACAAAGACAAGAATGCAATTGCGGTGCGAGCAATAGGTCCACTTTCTTGTGCCGTAATGGGATAGCAGCATAAAAAGTAACTTTTCATAAGCTGATTCCTGACATGTCGCGCATACAACCCTCCCCACGAATTTTACTGTATGGCCAACCATACCGACGATCCGGTTCTTCCACGTNGGAAGAGGAACGCCATGCAGCGCACCCAGCAGGGCATTGGCTACATTCCGCTGCGCCGAATATTCGCGGATCAATCTGGCCTCAAGCGCTTGTATCGCTTTGCGGAGCGAGATCAGCAAATCGTTGTTGGAGACAGGCTTGAGTAGGTAATCCACCGTGCCGGCTTTGAAGGATTCACGAATGAGGATGTAATCGTCATGCCCGCTCAATACGATGAATTGACCCTGAAAGCCGATGTCGGCTGCGGCACGGAGCAAATCCAGCCCGCTCATGCCCGGCATGATCATGTCGACAATCATGATGCCGATCTCTTCGCGCCCCAGAATATTCAATGCGTCCTTAGCTCCACGGGCCGTAAAAATTTCGCCGATCATGGGATTGTTTAGATACCGGATTCGCGCCGACAACGACTGAACGAGCATGGCCTCATCATCGACCAAGAGCATGGAAACCTTCATCTTGTTTCCCCTTTCTGCTGTCCCTGCGGCAAAACCATGGTGACATGCGTGTGCACCCCGGGTTGGCTGCGCATGGTGATGACTGCGCCCTCTCCATAATACAGCTTGATGCGCTCGCTGATATTTCCCAATCCGATGCCAAGCTTGTTCTCTTCCCGATCCCCCGAAAGGAGGAGGTTGTTGTTGATCTGACGCAGTTGGCTCTGCTCAATTCCCTTGCCATCGTCGCAAATGACAATGGTCAGGCTGTTGTCGGCATTTTCGGTGATGTTGATGGTGATGTTGAGTTCTTCATCTTGGAACCCGTGCATGACGCAGTTTTCCACAATAGGCTGTAGTATGAACTTGATGATTTCACGTTTTTCAAGCGCTTCGGGTAGATCGATATGCAGATGGACACGATGCTCATAGCGCAGATCTTGTATCTGCATATAGCTGCGGATATATTGCATTTCCTGCACGAGAGTGCCTGTCAATCCACCGTGTAGATTGTACCTAAGCATTTTGCCAAAGTCTGAAACGGCTTCGGCGATGTGGAACTGTCCGACGAGTACCATGCTCCCCGCCAAAATATCCAGCGTGTTGTAGAAAAAATGCGGGTTGATCCGATATTGAAGGTCATTGAGCTGTGCCTCTTTCTGCGCGGTTTCCTTTTTGACGCGATCTCGAATCAAATTGTCGACCAGCTCAATGAGCGAGTTGAAATGTCGTGCGATCTGTCCAATTTCATCGTTCCCCCGCACGGGAACGCGCAGAGAAAGGTCCCCCTGCACAGCACTGGTTATAATGCGAAGATTGTCGTTGATCTTGCGTGTCATGCTGCTCATGGCAAGATAAAACACCAGCATGGCAGCACAAATAGCACAGAACATCGTGATGAAGTTGACTGCGAGAGGCCTGGATAAGGAGGCATACGCTTCCATATCGAGTACGACGCCAAGGTAAGCGGAAATCGGGAGAATTTCGTCATAAAGCAGGAAGCTTTTCCGAAAGCTATTTTCTTTGCGGCCGTTATCATCGCTGAAAATTCGTATCGCATCCTCATCTTCGACGACATCCTCCCCAATGACATTGCCCAAAATGACCGTGAGATTCTGCTGGATGAAAAAGCCCTCATTGCGTATGGAAAGCTCGAAAGGCTCGAAAAGGGAAGAATCCTTGACCTCAATGCACAATACTCCCAGAATGTTGCCGTATAAATCCTTCACCGGACGCGCGAATATATAGCAATTCTCGCTGATGGTGTTGCTCAGATCGTGATGGGTGAAGTATTCCTTCCCGTTTGCCCTAAACCAAAAAGGAGCACCCTCCTCCATGCACCGTTTGTACCATTCCTGGTCGCTAGTGCGCCGCGTGCTGTAAAATGAGCCCCAGCCCTCCGGTATCGTCGGATTGTTGAAAAACACGCGTATCCGCCATATGCTGGTTGCATTGCTCATCAATGCCTGCAAGACAGGGGATTGCGCTTGCGTCCGATATTGGTCAAACGAGTAGCGGTCACGGATATAGGACCTGTTGAGCAGATAAATCAACTGTGGGTCCGATGCGATGTTGTTGGAGATGGTTTCGATTTGATCGATTCTCATGCCAATCGCTTCTTTAACCTGGTCAATACGCCGCCACTGCTCCCCCACCAGTTCTCCCCGTGCGTTGTCTCGCCACTGCGCGTACGTGAAGAGCAGAACGATCATGATAGGGAGCAAAACAAATATGATGAATGCGATCGTCATTTTCGCAAACATGCTAATGTCTCGCAGTTTCACGCTGTCACCCCTTTGCTTTATCATGCGAAAACCGGCTCTTGTCTATCCGCAACAGCTCTGACGTTCCCTACGAAGAAGACGGTTTTTGTGCGTGTACGCAGCCGTGACTTTATAGGTTTGGAGATGCTTGCACAGCGACAATGTACCATATCCATGAGAAAAAACAATACCCTGCGCCATTCTGCCATAAGGGATGATGCCAAAAATGACTGACATGCTGCCCGAAGATTGCGAAAAGCCGTCTCCGGCGCGGACGAGTAAGCCCTTCCCAGTAAGGAGGACAAGAAAAAGGCATAAAAAACGGAATGAAACGCAGAGTTGCGCAGAATCTCTCGTCTGGACTTTCGTCTGAAGAAAACGTTGGGAATTGAGACGAGCCTCGAAAGCATTGGGAGCGAGCGTGCCAATAAAGGAATGCGGGCTGACAGGATTGCAAAAGGCCTCAATAAAGCGTCAAAGCGTCGCGGTAAGCGGCAGACGCATATTGAGTACCACGGTCGGAGTGAAAGATCAGGCGCGGTTTAGGTTCCTGCCACCGAATCGCCATAGAGTGGATATTTCGCATCGACAGAGCCACCCAAACCGCGCAAGCTGGGCCATGATCACGGCGGAAATTGAGTCGCCGTCACGCGGGAACTGAGCCGCGGTAGGATGACCCGGTTCGGCTCCGGAGCCGTGACCTGTTGGACATGGGAGAAAGCAGCCGCCCGCCAAGCGGGTCTGCTTTGAGTTCGGCCTTTGGGAAGGGTAAAATCGTGAAGCGATGGACGCGACGGAGAGTAGGATAACCCCATCGCATCGCAGAAAAAGCGGATCATTCCCCAATGCCGAAGTCAAGGTCGGCGGTGGGCGAAGGATTACGGTTGAGTGGTTGATTTCCTTAGCGCATCTTCGGGCCTGTGGATTCCTTTGCGCTTGCGCATGGACTCATCGCCGTCGATGAAGGTCTCGTAGGAGTCGTGGACAATACGGTCGAGGATGGCGTCAGCCAGAGTGCCCTTGCCGATCTTGGTATGCCAACCGTTAGGCGCGAACCGAGAGAGGAAGATGGTGGAAGCGCGCTGATGGCGAGCTTCTACGATTTCCAATAGATCGCGAGCCTCGGTTGAGGTAAGCGGTAGAAGGAGCCATTCATCCAGAATGAACAGGTCAGGCAAACGGATATACTTGATCTTGAAGAGATTCCTGCGGACGGCAACGCCGAGCGCACAGGCGAGGTAGGTCTTACCTGCACCGGATGCGCCGAGAATGATGACGTTGTGCAATTCATGGATGTATTGGCAGGCGGAGAGCTTGGTAATGAGAGGCTTGTCGAGTTTTCTATCCTGATGGTATTCGATATCCTCAACGCAGGCCGCGGGGAAGTGGACGTCGGCGGAATGAATGAGGCAGAACAGCTTGTCGCTTTTGGGGGACGCTCATTCGGAATCCACGAGCAACCCGAAGCGTTCCTCGAAGAAGAGATCCGTGAAAGTAACGTCCTTTTGCTGGTCACGGAACGCTGAGGCCATGATGGAAAGGCGTATCTCGATAAACTTGTCCATGGTTGCTTGATTGATCATGGCTTCTTCCTCCCATAGTAGTCGGCACCACGAATGAAACCGAATTCGGAGGAAAGCTCGGGCACGGTAGAGGATTGGTCGGGCTTGCCGTAGCGTCGGGTATCGTTCCACGCCTCGTAGAATTGTCGTATCACTCCGGGGTCAGTCAATCCCATGACGCGTTCAATCGTATCGTGCGACGGTATCCTATTTGGCAATTCAAGGTATTGTCGCAGCAGTTCTTCACGCGATACTGCAAAAATCCGTATCTCCATCCACTCATCTGCATCCGCCAGTGTCGCGAAAAACACGATCCCGATGATGTCTGACACCTTGTGCTTTGCCTTCCACCGGAACGTGACAAATCCCGAATTTTCGATGGCTATCGGTGCAGCCTATGTCTGGGGAACTAGAAAACGCTCGATGGCCTCGTCAAAATCGACCTCTCCCGAAAGCAAGGGCGTGACAGCGCCCATGACCTGTCTCGTGATGTACTGGATAACAAACAACGTCTCCAGAAAAACCTCGCGGGTAAGGCCGATGCTCTTATCTACGGCGAATACGTTGCGGTATGCGAGCTGCTTTTCTCCCGTGATGAACAGGCTACCCAACGGAAGCTGGTGCGTGGCCGCGCTACAAAACAGGAAAATGTTCAGCATGTCCTCATCGGTGATTTCGCCGATTGGAAAGCTCACAATGGCCTGAAGATAGGCTGTTTGGCCGAAAACATCGTCTTCATCTTCTTCTGCATCTTCCCTGTCCCAACTGTCCCCCGTCGCGACGTACATGTAGTAGGCGGTGATCTGCGCAGCCTCCTCCTCCAAATCAATGGCAAGCATGGGTACGGGGACTTCATCCGACGGATCGAGAATTTCATTATCATAACCTGTATCCTCAAGATACAGCGATAGCATATTCAACTCCTCGGTGAAATGCTCCATTTCCGTCCGGGAAGGCAAGTCAGACATAACAATTCCTTCTTTCTATTCGGCGGTTAGCGTGTGAGGCCATGCTTCGGCCTATCCTCCGCTATGCGAACTCGCCGCCATGGATTTGATAAACGCAGACAGAACCGCTTCCTTCGTGCTCGCCTTCAGAACGACCTGCATATCCCAAACCCTCGTCGTGTAGGCGGCCATGCGCCGGTATCTTTGGGCCGCGTCACGAAGGAAAGTATTCCGCTCCTGCTCATTGGCGGGAACATCCTCGGGCAAGGGCAACGCGGAGAGTTCATTATACACCATCACCGCGAACATG
>JGI994J12354_10003413_pt1 | contig 14883 bp, 8 predicted proteins | sample IntmicLarv3ML3BL_FD_12354 | JGI IMG/M metagenome (IMG submission 12354)
TGCCGTAACCCTCAGCTACCACAATCATAAAGTGAGTGCGGCCTTGCAGGCGGGAGCGGCGGATGGGCTCGAGCACCTCTTTTTCAAAATCCGCCTCATATTCAGGAACTAGAATCGAGGTTGCACCGCAACCCAGACCAACGTAGAGCGCCAGATGGCCTGCGTGGCGACCCATGACCTCTACCACCGAACAGCGCTCGTGGCTCTTCATGGTGTCCCGCAGTCTGTCAATGGCGTCCAGAGCGGTGTTACAGGCGGTGTCGTAACCAATGGTGTAGTCCGAGCATGGGATGTCGTTATCAATGGTGCCGGGAATGCCAACGACAGCAATGCCCCGGTCACTGAGCGCCTGTAGCCCACGGAACGTGCCATCACCACCGATGGCGATGATGCTGTCCAGGCCAAACATTTTACAGTTATTGACGGCTTTAAGCTGACCTTCTTCGGTACGAAACTCCTCGCTACGAGCCGTGTAGAGCACGGTGCCGCCCCGGCGGGACAAGTCACTGGAGTCCTCAAATTTCATGGGGCGCACGTCCCCCTGAATCAGTCCATGATAGCCTCGTCGGACACCAACGCACTCAATACCATAATGAGCAGCAGTCCGCGCTACGGCGCGAATGGCGGCGTTCATACCCGGTGCATCTCCTCCGCTGGTGAGCACACCAATACGCTTAATTTTACTTTCCATGCCGGAAACCTCCTTGTAGCGGTCCTCGTTCTCCCTGTTAAAAACCTTCCTGTTGGATTATACGGTTCTCAGCGAAAAATGTCAAGAATGGGCAGATGTATCTTTTTTTGTGGAAATTACCTTTGCTGTTGTATACGCAGACCCCCGCAGGCGCATAAGATAGAGCATCAAAGCTTTTACAGGAGGGATTTTATGATTCGCATCAGCTTATGCATGATTGTAAAAAATGAGGCCGCCGTGCTGGCACGCTGTCTGGACAGTGTGAAGGATGTGGTGGAGGAAATCATCATCGTGGACACCGGCTCTGCCGACGAGACCAAGGAAGTTGCAGGGCAGTACGGGGCGCAGATTTATGATTTCCCGTGGATTGACGACTTTTCCGCAGCCAGAAATTTTTCGTTTTCCAAGGCGACGATGGATTTTATTATGTGGATGGATGCAGATGACGTGCTGCCACCGATGCAGGCGGCAGGCCTGATTGCCCTCAAGGAAACCTTAATGCCTGAGACAGATATGGTGACTATGAAGTACCATCTGGCCTGGGATGAACAAGGGCGACCCAGTTTTGTCTCTACCCGGGAGCGGCTGCTGCGGCGCACTGCAGAATATACGTGGGAGGGGCGTGTGCATGAGTGTATCCCCATGGTAGGGGCAGTGGTGCATACGCCCTTGTTTCTGGAGCATCGCTCCGACCACGGAAAAAGTGACCGAAATTTGAGGATTTATGAAACACAGATGGAAAATGGTCTTTTCTTTTCGCCACGGGAGACTTACTACTACGCCAGAGAGCTGGTGGAACACGGGCGATTTGCTGAAGCAGCCGACCAGTTTGAGCGCTTTTTGCTCGATGGTAAGGGCTGGTTTGAAGACAACATCGGTGCTTGCCTGCTGCTGGCGAACTGTTATGGCAAACAAGGCGAGGGACAGCGGCGACGCGAGGCGATCAGTCGCAGCTTTTCCTATGGGTCGCCTCGGGCGCAGGCGTGTTGCGCACTGGGGTATGAAGCCAAGGAACGGGAGGATTGGACGAGCGCTGTGTTTTGGTTTGAAGCGGCGCTGCTGACCCCGATGCAGCAATCTTTTGGCTTTGATGCGCAGGATATGACCGGGTATGTGCCCCATTTGGAGCTATGCGTGTGCTATGACAAACTGGGGCAGCGAGAGCAGGCGGTTTTTCATAACGAGGCCGCCGGAGCACACAAACCGGACTCGGCAGCTGTGGCGCTAAATCGGGACTATTTTGCAACTTAAAAAAAGAATCCCCTGCAAGCCGTAGCTTGCAGGGGATTTTGCTCATTATGCCTGCTCGAAGAGGATGCTGCCGTTAAAGCCCACAATGGGGGCAAAGGAATCTGTCGGGCCTTCGGGGATTTTCAGGCCGAGGCAAATCATAATCTGAGTGCCTTGGGTGACCAATACGTTCAGGTCGGCGGATTCGCCGCTGACCGTGGTTTCATAGGCATCATGGAGAGTGGAGCCCAGGAAGGGCGCAGTATTAAAATAAGTTGCGCCAAGGAACGTGAAACTTTTGCTGTTAGGCGGTGCAGTGGCGAGGACAAGGTAGGGCACGAGGTTGTTGACCGCTGTCAAATCCAGCAGAGCGCCGTTGATGATGCTGACACAAAGCTTGCGAACAATCATGTCCTCCGGCACGGTGAACATGTGCCAGTCGTCGGGGACAACCGGCGTAAAGGATGTGCCGTTGGGTGAGGTGAGTTCAATATGCTGGCCACCTGCGCCAAAGCCAGTTACGGCAATGTAGGCTGATTCGCCGATGGCATCGACGGAAGGAGTGGCCACATCTGTGCGGCCAGTGGAAAAAGGAACGAGGAAGCTGCCGCCTGCGCCGGTGGCGCCAGTAGAGCCGGTGGTACCCGTGGCACCAGTTACGCCGGTTGCGCCGGGAAGACCATCTGCACCGCTGGGGCCGGTCGCTCCTGTTGCGCCAGTGATGCCAGTTGCACCAGTCAAGCCGGTTGCACCTGTCGCACCTGTTAGACCCGTTGCACCAGTGGCACCTGTACTGCCGGGAAGACCATCTGCACCACTGGGTCCGGTGGCTCCTGTTGCGCCCGTTGCGCCATTGACTCCCGTCGGGCCTGTTGCGCCCGTTGCGCCCGTTGCGCCGGTGGCGCCTGTCGGGCCAGCGGGACCTGTTGCTGCATGTATTGTCGCACAACTGTGTGAATAAAAAATATCAGACGTTCTCTGATGGCCAAGGCAACTCATTGGAAAAATTGAAATCTATGTCTACTGCGCCGTTTTCCTGTACCCATATCATGTCAATTAGTTCAACTAAAATGCTGCGGTCTAATGTCTGTATGTTCTTGTGCTTCAAAAAGCTGGTTAGATGTGGATTTCCGGCGCTAGTTTCATCGCTCATTGTCTGAATCTCTCGCTTCAGATTTTCTATGGTGGTTTCAATGCGATCAATCTGATCGGCTGTTTTACTCTTAATTCGGTGATGCTCCTCTCTGGACAGTTCGCCGGATTTCCAGTCTATATACAGCGAATCGGAAATATCTTGCTGCGCTTTTAGCTGTTTTTCCGCAGAAGAAAGGGCATGGTTGAGGTGAACTGCTTCTCTATTACTCACGGGCGATGTGTTGATATGTGCGATAATTTCTGTGACGCTACAGGTCAGACTTATTTGTATTTGAACCGCTCGAAGTACTGCATATTCTAATTTGTCCTGCCGGATGGAATGCTTGGAGCAAATCTTCTTATCAGAGTAGGAGCGGCAGGCATAATATCCAGTTCCCTTTGCGGTTTTTCTATGCATTGCTTTTTTACAGTCGGCACAGCGGATGAAACCTGATAGCAGGTACAGCGCACGGTTTTGGGGCGCAGCTCTAGTGTCTCTGCTGCAAAGTGCCTGTGCCTTCTCAAATAGCATCGCATCAATAATCGGTTCATGGGTATTGGGAACAACGAACCATTCCTCTTCCGGTACACTGATTTGTGTATGAACCTTGTAGCTGACAACACGGTTTTTACCCTGCACCATCGTGCCGATATACATTTCATTTTGCAAAATCGCCGAGACAGTTCTCACTGACCATAGGCCATCATTCAATGCTGATGTAGGACTTTGATACTTTAATCCAAGTTTTTTCTTGTAGGCGGTTGGGTTCGGCTCGCCAAGATCAGAAAGCCGCTGGGCAATTCCTCTTTTGCTGTATCCTTCGTTGACGAAATAGTGAAACATACTCTGCACCACATTGGCGGCATATTCATCAACAAGCAGTGCGTTCTTATTCTTCGGATTCTTTTTGTACCCATAAGGCGCAAAGGCTCCGATAAACTCTCCCCGCTCTCGCTTCATCTTGAAGGTTTTTCTTATTTCCTCTGATGTGGTCGCTGCAAATTGTTCATTGAACATGCCACGAATGGGCACCTCAATGCCGGAGATGGCACGAGGGTTTACGAAAGTGTCAATAAAGGGAGCACTGAGATTGATGAAGCGGGTGTTGTGAATTGGGACGAATTCTTCTAGGAATTTTTGCTGGTCGCCGAGGTTTCGAAAGCCCCGGGCAAGAGATTTCATGATGATGCAGTTAATTTTCTTGCTGATGATGTCTTGCTCCATGCGCTGAAACTCTGGGCGGTTGGTGTCTGTTCCTGTGCGGCCATCGTCGATGTAGGTATATACGATTGCGTGAGAGCCGAGTTCAAAATGCTCTTCAACGAAGTCATGTAATATTTTTTCCTGATTAACGATGCTTGTGCTTCCGTCTTTTAGCTCATCCTCTTTGGAAAGGCGGAGGTATAGCCCAATGAGCCAAAATTTTGCGGATTTCTGTACTGTTTTTCTGATTCTTGCCATGCACCCTCCCTCCCTTTCGCCATTACGGCCAATGATGCTACGAATTGTGGAAACTTACTTTAAGCTGGTGAAGTATTGCTCCAGGGAAGCGGATAGTGTTTTTTCGCTATTTACAAAACGAATGCGAACCGGCACACCACCACAGGAAAATTGGTCAGGGCTTTTTGCATCGGACAAAAATTGCTTGATGCGCTCTTCCTTGGGTATTTCGCTTTTAATTGAAATGCTGTCAATATCGACAAGGGGTGTTGTATGCTCCATGCGCTCACCTCAGGGAGATGCTATGCGGTGCGGCTTGTCTGATATGCAATGAACGGTGCATTTTGAATTATAATAGCAAAAGCGGCCCAAGCATAAGCTTGGGCCGCAATATTAGGTATAGTATAGGGTTTTGGTGACTGACTTAGTTACTTAAAAAACGCTGTAGAACGGTTGCAACTTCTGCTCTACTTGCAGTGCTGAGAGGAGCCACTTCACTTGCGCTGCGGCCGGTAATGATTCCCTTGCCGCAAGCCCATGCCATAGCCGTGCTTGCCCAGTCCGAAATATCGCTTGCATCTGCAAAGCTACTCATATCAGCCTCATAGGACATATCAAAGCTCATAAACTCACAATAGCGATACAAAATTGCTGCAAGCTGCTCCCGGGTGATGCTGTCATCAGGGCCGAAGGATGTACTGCTGTATCCAGTGACAATACCATTCTGGGTTGCCCAGACTACAGCTGTTTCATACCATGAACCTGCGAGCACATCAGCATAGTCCAATGTGCCATCAACATCCGGCATGCCATTCATGCGCCAGAGTACTGTGACCAGCATGGCACGATTCATTTCTATGTCGGGGCTGAAACGATTCCCCCCGGTTCCGCCCATAAGGCCAAATGCGTGGACATAGTTCACTGCATCGTAATACCAGGCGGAGGAAGCTACATCGATAAAGTTCATGCTGCGGCTGACATAGAAACCAAGTGCAGCGCCAGCATCGGGAACAATCACACTGTTTTCTGCAAGTGTGAAGCTAAATCCGTTCGGTGTTGTCACGGTCGCTTCGCCGTCTCCAACAGTGATGTTTCCATCAACATTGATAGTGGAGCCGCCCGGAACTGTTACTGTAGCGGCTTCGTCAGGAAGAGCAACCTGCGCCTCTGTTGCATCAGGAATAGTCACAGTGCCGTTTTCACTGACAACCGTACCTGCAGGAGCATCTACGACAACACCATTGGGGGTTTCCACTGTGCCGCCGCCAGGTAGGGTAATTGTGCCGTCCTCGTTCTCCACAGCAGGTTGATCTGCAGGTGTGGTAATGGTCGGGAGAGTTTCCTCCGGAGTTTCTGTACCTGTGCCACCAGAAGGACCACTGACCACTACGCCTCCGTCACCGCCCACAGAAGGTGCGGTATAGGTGGTCGGATAAACTGCCCAGCTGGAAATGGCTTCGGGCGGTGTGATTTGCTTGCCCGCTGCTGCCATCGCCTTGATGTATTCGCCGATAACCAGTGTGACCGATCCGCCGACTGAGCCAAATTCCGGATTCTCTGCGCCCACATAGAGCACGTGGTCACCGGAGGCCGTCAGGCCGGTGGCCCTAAACCAGCCGAATTCGTCGTTTTCAGCAGTTGCGCTCAAGCGATAGCTGCACAATGCGACCTTCAAAATTTCTGTGTCACTCAGCGGCTGACCGTTGTAAGTGATGTTCTGTACACGGCTTCCCACAGGATTGCCGGCATAGACATCATAGCTAACGCCATAGAAGGTGTCTAAGCCAAAGCCGCTGCCTGTCACATTGCCGCTGCTATTGACGGAATAGTATTTCGCAGTTTCTTCCATCCAGGATTTGAGCTGTGCGCCTGTCATTTCAATCACATAATAGAGATTGTTGTCATAGCGGTACAACATGTACAAATCCTTTAGGCTGATGTTTGCAGTTTCAGCATCTGCCGCAAACAACTGGCCGGGTTGCCAGCTGCTGCGATTGACCGGGCCGGAAATGGACACATCCGCTCCGCCAACAGCATAAGCTGCCCACAGCTGCGCTTCGTGAACCAGATTCTGGCCATCTGCCTGGTTGACAAAGAAGTTGCCGATGTTGTCCCATTCACCTGCCAAGGTGCCGATGGGCTCCTCAACAAATAGAACGGTTGCATCATAGTACGGCTCCATCAATGCTACCAAACCGGCATCAGGTGTGACAACGCTGTTTCTGCTGCCGAGAGAAATGTTTCTGCTTGCATCAACAGTATAAGTCCCGTCGCCAGAGAGCGTAATCAGCGTTTCGGTGACATTGCTGCCGCCGCCGTTGACGAAGTAAACAGGTTCGCCGTTTGCATCGTTGTAAATTTCAACTCTTGCGCTATGGTCATGACCGCCGATGACCAAATCGAACCCGCTGCTGTTTTCAATGAAGTAACGAGCCTGATTTTCCTTGCTGAAGTTCTCGGAGCCGCGGCCGGTGTGCATGGAGATAACGACAATGTCGCAACCCTCGCTCTGAAGCTCATCTCTCCAGCGAGTTTCCCACTCGTACACATAGCTTTGTTCCACATTGGCATCGCTGGAGAACTTCATGCCTTCATAATGAGCTTCTGGATCCCAGTTGGGAACATTCACATTCTCAAATCCAAGGATACCAACCTTAAAGGTTTCTGCACCAACTGTAAACTCACGAATGATATAGGGTTTAAAGGGGTCTGCAACCGCTTCTGTTACCTTGTCGAGGATATTTGCTGCGATGGGGGTAACCGGAGCGTTGGGATATGTGCCGGTGTCATCTAATAAGATATCGTAAAATTTTTCCTGAATAGACAGCGTGTAGTTAAACTCATGGTTGCCGGGCACAAAGGCATCATAGCCAATATAGCGCAGTGCAATAGCCATGGGGTTTTCCACGCCTGCTTGTGCATTGACATTATAGCTCGTCATGGCCGAGCCCTGAATGAGGTCGCCGTTGTCAATCACAATAGAGAAGTCGTTTCCGCTGCGCGTCTGCTCGATAATGGTCGCCGCAGAGAGCATGCTGTTGTAAACTGTGGAGTTATCGAGGGGATTCACGTCCCAGATGCGGCCATGCATGTCTGTGGTAGAGAGAACCGCAAGGGTTGCGGTGGCTTCTGAGACGGTTACTGTAACCGTGTAGACCACATCTTCTCCGCCGCCTACCGGAAGTGTGATGGTAACGATGTTTTCGCCAGTTGTAAAGTTCTCATTACCTGTAATTTGAGGTGCGGTAGCTACGCTTGCTTTTACATCAAGATTCAAAGAGGTTGCATAGGGAATCGTGATGCTATAGGAGTTTACTGTCGGGGAGAATGCAGGTGTAAGCACGCCATCGTTTGTGTAAATTGATGTCAGTACTGCGCCAAGTTCATCGGTCATCCGAGCCTTGAGCACAGCAACCATCGCTTCACGAACGGGGGTGCTGGAGTATGTTTCATCATTCACCGTTGTAAAGTCATAGTAGTCGCCGCCGGTGAACATGAAATCATTACAGGCTACGTTGTATACGGTAGAGTCATTGGCAATTTCGATATCGCCGCTGGTCAGGTACCATGTGTCGCCTGTTTTATATGCGCCGGAAACAACAGGAGTGCCGGTAACTCTGCCAGAATCTCTGAGCGTTGTTTCGCCATTGAGAACCTTGATTAGGTTCTGGCCTTCCATTGTCATATAGACAATCGAGTTATCGAAGGGCATAATCGTGTACATATAACTCATGGTAATAGCATCCTGCTCCGGCCATGTGCTGATACGATAGCCACCGGAGTTTTGGATGAAGACATAGGGTGCGCCCTGCTCATCCTCAATGAACTCATAAACTGCATTATTGAAGTATTGAGATACATTGCCTCTATCCGCAGGAACCTCACCAACCACTTCGCTCAGAAGCGGGGCAAGCTGCAATGTAAGCCTGTCAATAGTATTCTTCATTGCAGGATCTTCTGCCGCAGAGCTGTTAGTGGGCATGGAAATATTGGACGGGGTGACACTCAACAGCTCGCCATCCATGAAGATAAATGCCAACTTGGAAAGACGTCTGCCATTGTAGCCGCCTTGTACCACAGGCACGCCGTTGTAGAAACCAGCAACGGTTGCATGGGTATGGCCTGTAATAACCGCATCCAAATCGGGAACTTCATTTATCAGCGTTCTGACTTCACCGCCGATGTTTCCACCGCTCATGCTGGAGCCCAGGTGGGTTAGGGCGATGACAGCATCGCAGCCTGCATCATCTCTCAGGTATTCCACAAGAGGAGCGACAATTCCTGCATAGTCATCCGAGAATTCCAGTCCAGCAACGTTTGATGCCGTGACAAGAGATGGAGTGAGAGGCGTTGCCAGACCAATTAGACCAATTTTAATACCACTACCCAGCGTAACAACTGCATAGGGCTCGCAATATGTAGGTTGATCCGTTGTGCCTTCAATGAAGATGTTTGCCGCTAAGAAAGTCATATCGGCATCTGCTGCCCATTGCGTCATATTGGCCGTGGGATCCCAGTCGTACTCATGGTTGCCCACTGCTGAATACTGAACGCCCAGAGTTTTGAACATTTCGGTAATCGGTTCGCCGACCAAAATGTTCGACATAGCGGAACCTTGATAGTTGTCACCGGCAGCAAGCAACAGGGTATCGCCGGTGCTCTCTGCCATGGCTGCCTTAACCCCTGCAACAAACTTCGCTGCGCCGGGGTTAGAAGAGGAAGCCGTCTGGTCAACGGTGCCGTGGAAATCATTGAACGAATATATATCCACGGTTTTTACGGAATCCGACCCTGCTGCGGCCATGACCTGTGCGACGGTCACAGCGGTACTGGTGCTGTAGGAAAGTGTTCCGGCAGCAATCAGCTCAAGGGCCTTTGCTCTGAGTGTCTCATTCCAGTCAAGGTTAATGAACTCCCAATTTTCTTCGAAATCTGTAGCATCAATGTTGCCACCTTTTACCACGGAAATATAATGAGTCATCAAGCTAATGATGTCCGGTGCAACTGCTAAGTCGAGGTTGCAATCGACAGCAACTATGTTGGGATAGCCGCCTGCCGCTGCAATCTCTGCCTCTGTGAAGAGAGGCAGGATTCCGCTGCTTGCTCTGTAATCGTTAGCAGCAACAGTGTAAACTGTCTCATTGTCAAAAGGAACAGACCCGCCGTCGCCAGTGAAAGCCGTAATCGTAATTCTGCTTCCAGCGGGCTGGGTCAAATCTACAGTGTATTCCACACCGCTAAACTGGTCGCTGCGATAGCTGGTATTATGGCGGATGGTCAGGTCAGTTGCAGGGTTGAAGGTAGAGTACTGGTTACTTCCGCCTACGGCCCATTCCATCCACGCCTTAACTTGCCAGCCCTTCATTTCGAGCCGGTAGACCGTATTTGAGTCGTAATTATAGATACCAATGAGAGAACCCCGAGTAATGTCTCCCTCAAGATGCTGCACACTGTTGTTAAATGCGCAGGCGCCGGAAATTTGCGCCCCAGAATAGTAAGTTTGCACTTCATTGATGAAGCTGACAAGCTTTGTAGGCTGCAAATAGGCAGGGTTTGATCCTGCAATTTCTCGATCCGGAACCATGTTGCCATTGACTAAGGTTCCGATTTTATCATCAACCCGTGCTTGTGCATAGGCGATTTCAGCAGCCATGTGCGCAAGGTAATCTGCATCTTCTTCAAGGTAATTTGCATTAGATGTAGAAGTGCTGATGACTCTTGCAACGGTTCTAACATCGTTTGTTTTGTCAGCAATATACCATTTTCCCGTGTCTTCATCCTGTGTTGCACTCAGGGTGACAATCCCCATTGAGCCGCCGTTTGAGCTATTCTCAACATACCGCACACCATTGATTACTCTGTTATCTGTGCGGCTGTGGCCGTGTGCACCCAGGAATACATCAACGTTATTAGCAACGTAGTCGTTAGCAAGAATGCTCTCTGCGCCAGAGCCATCTCTGCCGAAGGAATCGCTTCGGCTGGTATGTACGGCGAGCACGATGATGTCTGCAAGGTCACCATCTTTAATCTCATCAATAGCCCGAATGGTCGCCGTAGTAACACTCTCAGTATAAATATTTTTTTCATCCAGCTTGACAGCATCCCAAACATCTGCGCCGGGATGGGTCATGCCAATGACTGCTACTTCAATGCCGTTGACAGTGTAAACAGCATAAGGGGCAAATCCGGTGAGGAGCGGATCGCTTCCGGTAATTTCACCTGCGGACTCGTCCGGCTTTGTCCCGCTGTGATAGAAGACGTTGCCAGTGAGCTTATCGCCTGTGAAACCTACGCTATTTCCGCCGGCACCATTATATGCGTCATACATATTATCGAGGCCATAGTTAAACTCATGATTGCCCAAAATAGTGGCATCATAGTCAAGATAATTAAGCCCCTTGATTACCGGGAACGTATAGTCATCATTTCCGATAAAGCTGGATGAGCCGGCTCCCTGAAGCAGGTCGCCGAGGTCAAGCGTGATGTAGTTGCCCACGCCAACCTGCGCACGCTCAGACTTCAAAAGAGTCGCAACTCTTGCCAAACCTGCATGGGTGCCGCCGGTGGCAAAGTTCGTCCTGGTGAATGCGCCATGCAAATCACTGGTGTAAAAAATTGTGATATCTTTTTTTGTGGAGTCGCCATCGGAAAACAGCAAATCTGCCATCTGTGTTGTGGCGAGCAGATCATTTTTCGACGCACTTCCATCGTCTGCATCGGAGCTGCCCGGCAGGCTTTCGTCCAGATCATCGTCTGGTTCTACCGCCTCGCCATCTTCGCTATTTTCGTCCTCCCCTAGGTCAGATTCTTCTGGGCTGTTTTGCCCTTCTTGAACGATTTCCACATATTCGCCATTTTGCACATTATTGTCATCGTCAAAATCTGCAAAAGCTGTGGGCATCATCGAGAAGATTAGTGCCAGCGCACAAAAGAGTGCTAAAGATTTACGCCATGTTTTTCTCATTTTTGTATATCCACCTTTCAAAAAATATAACTTTAGAAGTGCTTTGATAATGAATCAATTTCCTTGCTGTAAAGCTACCACTTAGTGGCAGCAATAGCTTCTCATCTCCATTTTTACAGATAATCAGATTGAATGAATCATTAAAAACATTGATGTTTTGTTATCATATCATATAAAACATTGCACACACAATGCTCTTATGCTATTCATCCTATTTTTTCTCTCATTGCACAAAAAAGCTGGAAATAGTTTGTAACCTTACCCTATTGACATTTTGCCGTGCTAAAGAGCAAAAACAAGGAAAAAAATGGTTGTGGATATATGACGGGACCTGTTGCGCCCGTTGCGCCCGTTGCGCCCGTTGCGCCAGTGGCACCATGAGCGCCGGCTGTGCCGGTCGGCCCTGTGGCTCCGGTGGCGCCTTTCGGGCCAGTGGGGCCGGTGGGGCAATAGCAGCCAGTTGGTCCAACGAAATCGCTGTCGATATCCTCTTCCGGCTCAAGGGGGATGTCGGTCTCGTTGTCTTGACCATTGCAATTGCAGTTACATTTGTTGCAATTACAGGAACACTGGTTCCATGAACCGGTGCAGCTGTTCCATTTGCAGCCGCAGCCGCAACACCACGGTCTCATTCCACAGTGAAATCTGCAGTTATTACACATTATTATTCTCCTATACGGTTACTTAAGATGATAAAAATATCCTCTCACCACTAATATATGACAGGATTTTCGTTGTGCTACATAAAAGCAGGCAGAGCGCTCCCCTGCCTGCTTTTATATCGATTGACTTAAAAAATAGTGTACATTTCCTGCAATTTGTGTTATAGTTTTAGTATCTAAAGAAAGGAGACGCTATGAGAGTACTAAACCAACAGGATGTTGACGATTTGATTTTTGGCACCGACCAGAACCAGCGCAACAGCAATCGGTAATTGAATTACTAGGAAGTTTCGGGGAGCGGCTGCCCCGTTATTTTTTTGCACTTTTTTAGGTACTACTTACAAGTCGCTATCTGCTTGCCGCTTTTATCACGTCCAAGACACGCTTTGAATTTATAAGATATTACCTTTCCGCTGTTCTTCTTCTCTTAAAATACTTGCCATTTGCCTTCCGTCCTTATTGACGATAAACAATGATTTTTGCAGATTGTCTACTTTTTTGTCTACTTACTATGATTTTCAGACAAAACAAGAAACCCTAGAACCGTTGAGGTTCTGGGGTTTTACTTGGTACGGCTGGAGGGATTCGAGCCCCCGACCTTTTGGTTCATAGTCCTAGAGAAAACCTTTTATATCTTTTCATTTCTTCTCGCAAACTATCCATTCCATTCAAAAATCTAAAAATAAAAAAGGAGCAAAACTATATGGCAAAAACCACAATCGAAAAAATAGAGAGCATACAAGCTGAAATTGAGCAGCTCAAAAATCGTGAAAAGGAACTTCAACAGAAACAACGAGAGCAGGAACGCAGGGAGAGAACAAAACGGCTTTGCAGTCGGCATGGACTTCTTGAAAAATATATGCCCGACCTTATCACCATCACAGATGAACAGTTTGAAATCTTTATCAAGAAAGGTATTGACACCAGCTACGGGCGAAACATTCTTGCTGAAATCAAAGCCAAAGCAGAACCGACACCCACACCGCAAGCCGCAGAAACGGCACAGCCGAGCAGAACCGCACAAACATTATATAAATATGAAAATAACCTAATAACCAACATACCACTTTCGAATGTTGAGAAAATTGCAACTTCGCTTGATGTAAGCCCGGCATCGCTACTCGGTTGGGACAAAAAAAAGCCCGCCACCAATTATGGTGACGAGCGTGATAGCATTTTGCGTGATTTAATCGAGAATCTTCCTGAAGGAAAAACCGAAGAAGTGCTGCGCTACATTAAGTACTTGAAATCACAAGAAGAAGGTCAATAAGTTCGTCTTTTTCAGCGTCGGTCAAGGTGCCTACCAATTGGAGCAACTCCTCTTTATTCTGCTCGCTGTTCAAATTCTGTTTCATGGCTGCTCTCTTTTCTGGAACGTTCGTTCTATTGTCATTATGGGGCAAGCGGTGACAAATGTCAACAGCAAATTTTCGTATAATCACCGATTTGTATACTTGCACAAAAGATGATTTTGTCAATAGCACATGTAGGAAATATTCAAGTAAAAAATACTAGATTTAGAGAGGCGGCGATGCAGATGAAAAAGTCGCTGAAAATTGTTTTAGGCATTCTTTTGGTAATTGTCGCATCAGTTATTCAAACACTACTTGGTGGCGTTGGCGGACTTGGAGCACTTCTGCTCAATGCGCCCGGGATACTTCTTCTTACGTCTGCGTTCAAAAAACCAACTAAATCAAAATATGGCAACTACGACAAAAGCAAGTGGGAGCCTCCAGTGTCGCCGGAGCCTGCCGCAGTAGATGAGCTGGAAACACTCGTTCCAGCACAAGATGAATCACCACAACATCCTGCGCCTGTTTCAGCCGAATCGAAGCCCCACACCCCAACTATAAAGCTCAAACCACAGGCATCCACAACATCTACAGATACGGCAAATCAAGCAAAGACGAACGAGCCGCCCATAAAGCGGAACAGATACGACGGTTACGGTGCCGTGATTCGCAATTCTCTCAAATGGCCGCCATACTTGCTTTTAATCGTTATGATAATCGGCGCAATGTGGATGATATCAAATAAAGACGCAGAGATTGCCAGACTGTATGAAGCCAATGAGCAAATATCTTCTGAAAATAAAACGCTTATTCAACGCAACGGAACGCTTGCCAACTCACTTGCATCCACAAAAAAAGAGCTTGACTCGGTTTACTCCACAGGGTGGGACAATATAATAAAGTATTATGACATGCGGTATTCGTTAAGCAACGTGGGGTATACCAACACAGGAAGCAGAACGTTTCATTACTACTGCCCGTTTTTTGATAGAGAGGGCGAGTATTATGCCCACAACATTGAGTATAGTATATATTTAGGATATAAGCGATGCCAGCACTGTTATGTTCAATCTACATATTTTGATGGGTATGTTGCAAATTATGAGATAGCCTCTGATGAGCATCTTATTGTTTTGCCGGATGGCCTGTCGTCTTGGATTGCCGAACAAAAAAATAACCCCCGCCCTCGATATTTTGTCGAGGGCAAAGTTTTAAGGAGGTGGCGCTGTGCTATGCCCGAAATGCAGCCGAACACTCGAAGATGATAGCATATATTGCCGACACTGCGGCAAGAAACTCGTCACAACCGCCAAGAGGTCGCACAAGCGGGCAAATGGGACTGGCTCGGTGTACAAGCTATCAGGCAATAGAAAACGCCCGTGGGTGGCATCCAGAGACCGCAGGCTGCTCGGCAGCTTCACTACGAAGGCCGAAGCAGAACGCTTCCTTTCAAAGCTGGAAAAAAAGAG
>JGI994J12354_10003414_pt1 | contig 14878 bp, 17 predicted proteins | sample IntmicLarv3ML3BL_FD_12354 | JGI IMG/M metagenome (IMG submission 12354)
ATTGGTAGAAAGGTTGGTGATTACATCATTATAAATTTTCCCGTAATCCGTGTAGAGGCGCATATTTACCGTAATATTGGGGTACAGCGTCTCAAAATCAGAAATCGCCTTTCTATAGATGTCTGTCTGTGTCTTATTGGTATCGTTTTTCGCCCAAAATGTGATTTCCTGTTTTTTTGTGTTATCAAAATGCTCCGGAATTTCAAATGCCCTTAGTCCTCTTGATCCGTGACAGCCGGAAAGAAAAAACATATTGACCGCCAAAGCAATAAGGAGAAGTGTGCATACTCTTTTTCGAAAGCCGCTTGTCCTCGTTTCGCTTCGTTCCTTGCGTAGGCAGTTTTTCAAAAGCTTATTCACTTCAAAAAATGGCGTACATACGGAAAAGATTTTTTTTACTTTTTTCATCCCTTTATGCCTCCGCGAGATACGCCCGCCATGATTTTTTTCCTGAAAATCAAAAATAATACAATAAGCGGAACGGAAATCACGACCACCGCTGCCATCATCGCCGGAATATTTTCACGGCCGAAGCCGTTTTCCCTTATTTCCTGAATCCCGTTAGAGACCAGAAAATAGTTCATATCATCTGTGATAAGGCGCGGCCACACATATGAATTCCAACACTCTATGACCTTTAGAATCACAATGGTTATGAGGGTAGGCCTACAAATGGGTATCATCACCTTGAAAAGATATTTCAAATCCGAGGTTCTATCCACCTTGGCGGCATAATACAATTCATTGGGTATTTGCGCAAAGTTCTCCTTTAGCAGGTAAATATAAAAAACCGAAGTAGCACTGGGTAATATCAAGCCGAAAAAGGTATTTCTCATATCGAGGTTGGTGATGGTGACAAAATTGGTGACAATCACAAGCTCGTTCGGTATCATCATGAGTGCCAATAAAAGGGTAAACGCCACATTCTTCCCTCTGAATTGAAGTCGGGAAAACGCAAATGCCGCCAGAACAGTCACGATGAGCATGAGTGCTGTCGTAGCAACTGTGAATATGATGGTATTGGTAAAATACCTGCCAAGAGGTACCGTCGTAAAAGCCGCCTCATAATTTTCCCAAGTAGGAGACAGTGTGTAAAATGCCGGTATAAATTCCGCATTATAGGAGCTATAGCTTTTTACCGAGGTCAAAAGCATCCAATAAAACGGCAAAAGCACCATGACCGCCCAGATAGAAAGCAGTGTATAAATAACCACCTGCCCTACTGTCCGGCTCATTTTTCCTGACCCTTTTTTTTGAAGATACTCCGTTTGACTTGTCATTTCGACCCCCATTTTTGCTGCTTTTCGGTGTTCCAAAATCACTTCAGCTAATAATGAACATACTTTTTACTTATCAGCGAATTGATGCAGGTTATCGTCAACACAATGGCAAGCAGTATAATCGCCGCCGCTGACGCATAAGACGGATAGCCGCCGCTGTTTCCATACAGCATATCGTAGATATATCCGACAATCGTATTCATTTCCTTTGCGTTTAAGTCCGTTCCGAAGATCGCGACTGCGTCACTATACGCTTTGAACGCGCCGATAAAGCCTGTGATAATCAAATAAAAAAGCATAGGAGAAATCATCGGAATTGTGATTCTTGCGAAGGTTCTTCGTTTGGACGTACCATCTATTTTCGCGGCTTGATAATACTGCGGATTGACAGACGCAAGAGCACTTGTAAGAATCAATATCTTAAAGGGCATAACCACCCATATCGTATAAAAGCATAAAACAAACATTTTCGCCCAGTAGGGGCCGCTGATAAAATCAATAGAGCTGCCGCCGAACCCACGGATAATGAGATTTATCATACCGTCGGTATAGGGTGTCTTATTAAATAAAATCATAAACACCAAGCCAACCGCGAGCGTGTTGGTCACATAGGGGAGAAAATATATGGTTTGAAATAATTTCTTTACTGCCTTTATGGAGTGTAAGNCAGTAGAAATCAAAAGTGCAATCAGGGTCGAAAGAGGCACGGTAATAATAACCAAAATACACGTATTTTTCACCGCCTGTAAAAAGTACGGATCCCGAAGNACATACGCGTAGTTGAAAGAACCAATCCCGAAAAANGTNCCGGACGCGGAATTATAGCCTTCCTCAAAGGAATAAATGAAAACATCAATCAAAGGGTATACCATGAAGAATCCCAAAAAGAGTATTGCGGGCAGTAGATAAAGCCATCCTTTGAAATTTCTCTTGTCCATCTATCTTTCCTTCTCCCGATCAAAGGGCTTTCTTACTCAACCTCGAAAGCCATGCTTTTTTCTGTTTCCTTATGGAATATAAATACCTTTTTGGGGTTCAGGGAAAATCTGATGCCGGAGGATAGTAATTCCGAATGATTTTCCGCGTCAATAATAGACCGAATTGTCGGTTCAACAGAAGCTGCATGAGTAGATACGACACTTACGTCTCTGCCCATGACCTCCACTCTATTCAACTGACAGCGAAGCGCACCTTCCGGATGCAGAGAAAAGCCTTCGGGACGAACACCGACATACACCTCTTGATCCAAAATCCCTTTTACGGAAAAAACCGCGTCCTCTCCAAGATAAAGAACGCAGTTAGACACCTTTCCCATAAATATGTTAATGGGCGGCGTACCGAGAAATTTGGCGACAAAAAGGTTTGCCGGATGGTCATAGACCTCCTGCGGTTTTCCGATTTGCTCAATCACACCCTCCTTCATAACGACAATCGTATCGGAAATGCTCATGGCCTCTTCCTGATCGTGCGTCACAAATACGGTAGTGATTTGCGTTTCTTTTTGAATTCTTTTTAATTCTTCTCTTGTTTGAAGTCGTAGCCTGGCGTCCAAATTAGAAAGAGGCTCATCGAGAAGAAGTACATTGGGCATCTTGACTAAAGCACGCGCAATGGCAACGCGCTGCTGCTGACCACCGGAAAGCTCACTGGGCTTTCTTTCCATCAAGCCGTCAATTTGAACAAGACTTGCCGCCTCCTGCACTCTTTCCAACATTTTTTCTTTGGAAAGCTTTTCCTTTCCTTTTAGGTTTTGAAGAGGAAAGAGAATATTTTGAAGCACGGTTAGATGCGGATACAGCGCGTAATTTTGAAAAACGAGACCCACGCCCCTTTTTTCGGGCGGCTGCTCGGTAACATCTGTTGCGCCAAAGAATATTTTTCCGCTTGTGGGCTTTAGAAGTCCGCAAATCAGGTTCAGCGCCGTACTTTTTCCACAGCCGGACGGTCCCAAAAGTCCAATCAACTCACCGTCCGGAATGGTGAAAGAGAAGTCATTTACCGCGATGACCTCTGTCTTACCATTTTTACTGCGTCCCTGAAAGATTTTCGTCAAATTTTGAAACACAATTTTCATTGCTGTTTTCCTCGTCTCATTCGTTTCGGTTTTCCAAAAAAAGGCTCAAAACAGTTCCGGACTATTCACAGCTTCGCGTGTCAAGCATCGCGATTTTCAAAGATTTTTTGATAATAATACTACGAAAACTTATTTTTAGCAAAAAGCGACTTTGGTTGTTTTCTCGACATCTAAATAAAAACATCTATCTTCACAAGAACTTTCACTCAGAATCCAAAAAAAATAAATATGCAAGAATCCACCGAAATAAAAAGTGATAAAAAAAGATTTTTATCCGGTAAATTATTTTAGAGAGATATCGGAGATTTTTCCTTTCACCACATAAAAACAGTCAAATCATTCCAAACAATGCACTATTTTTGTTATCTTTATTTGAAAAATTCTTCTGTTTTTCTCATTTTCCGGCACAGTAACTGGTAGGAAATCATTCAGAAATAGCGCGAAATTGTATTTGACAGCCATATTTCCACTGATTATAATAAAAAAAAGATTACAAAAAAGGAAGGGCTTAAATTATGCAAGAGTCAACAACGGTTCAATTTCTTCTTGGACGTTTTTCAGAAAAAGAAATTCGCTTGACACCGCAAAGAATCAATGTATACAAATACATTTTAGAGAATAAAACCCACCCCACGATTGATGCCGTTTATCATGCTCTTAAGGAAGGGAATCCTTCTCTTTCCAAGACTACCATTTATAATATTGTTGAGGTTTTGGAAAAGGCGAAGCTGATTCGCATTATCCGAATTGCAGACGGTGATGTCCGATTAGACGGAGATATGGAAAATCACGCTCATTTCTATTGCAAGGATTGCGAAAAGATTATTGATATTCATTCTGAAAATTTAGTGATTCCGCCTGCTTTGGACGGTTATCGTATTGATGAATATGATATATATGCCTCGGGCATTTGCCCCACTTGTATAAAGTAGACCCGAGGAGATCTTTCGATGATTTCAAAAGAAAAAACGCCGGTGACATTTCGCCGGCATTTTTTGTTATTGATTTTTCTTACGTTCCAAAATAGTCCTCTGCGAGAATCGCATACCATGCGCAATCCTCCACTCCTTGATTATTGATATCGGACTGACGCATTGTCCCTTCATACTTCAACCCACATTTCTTCATAACCTTACCGGAATTTGGATTATTAGGATCATGTCTGGCCTCGATACGGTTTATGCCCACTTCCTCAAAAAAGAATTGTATGAGCTTTGACAATGCTTCGGAGGTATATCCCTGATTCCACCATTTTTGCCCGATGCAATAACCGATATGCACCATTTTTATATCGTCCCTCTGATAAACCGAGCTGATGGAACCAATTGGCTCATTTGATTCCTTTTCCACAATGCCCCACAAATAAAAATCCGGTTTCCGGTACGAATCGACCCACTCCGTCAAAATCGCTTTCGTCACGGATATGTCTGCGTGAGGAGGCCATGTCATGTATTTTGTGACTTCCTCATCTGTTACCCAGTTAGAAAAAACCAATTCTGCGTCAGATATCGCAAAGGGTCTTAAAATAAGACGCGAAGTTTCCAGTGTTACTGTCCCCTTATGATTCATGAAATCCCCCTTTTTTATGAAGCCATTATATCGCGATAAAAAGGAGCAGTTGCCCGCTCTTTCTTATTTTTTCTTCTTTTTCTTTTTGCTTTTTCCGTCTTTTTTCTTTTTCTTTTTCTTTTCTCCGTCATTCTCTTCTTTATCAACCGCATTTTTTTCCAATGCTTCAGAAGGAGTGGGTTCCGGCACTCGAAAACGAATTTTCGGCAGTACGGCTGTCTTTTCTTTTTTGGGAGAAGGAGGCTTTATAACGGATGCCTCTTCCTCTTTTTCGGAAAGCGAAAGCTCTCCTTTTAGTCCCTTTAGAAAAACAATCAATTCCTGAATAGACTCCCCCGATACTCTGTAAAACACCCAACGCCCTGATTTTCGGGCTTCTACCAGATGATTTTCCAAAAGAACACTCATATGGTGTGAAAGAGTCGGCTGTGATATATCCAAATGCTCCAAAATATCACGGGCACAAAGCTCTTTGTTTTCCGCCAAAAGACCTAAAATGGTCAAACGGTTCTCATCTGCCAATATCCGCAGCATATCAAAGGAATGCTCTATTTTTCTTCTTTTCATTTTCATACCGGTACCTTTAAGCAATCAACTGCTCTTTCAACGCGTCTTCAAATTCCGCCAAATTCGCGCAGGCGACAATTTCCATATTATCCTCGAGTAAAATATCTTCTTGTTCTTTTACAAGGACGGTAAAAGGAATCCCCATTTTCCGAAGAAGAATCAACTGAAATTCCTTGGAGTTTTGTGCGTTTAGGTATCTTTGAAGCATTTTCAAGACCTGTTTTGCGTCCTCGAGATAAATGCCCGACAAACGCAATAGGTGATCCACCACATAAATCGAAAAGACATCATTGAAATCCAAAACACCTTTTTCCGGAAAAACAGCCTGAAAAGCGCTCATGGATAGTTTCCCAACCATCGAAAGACTGATAAAATCAGAAAGCGGTATACGAAAGCTCTTCACGTTCGGCGAGAAGATTTCCCGCAATTGTGTCGCGCTCAAATCACCCTTCAGATTTTGAATTCTATCAATGCGAGAGAGGATTTTCTCCTTCGGAAAAAATGTCGCCTGCCCCGTCTCCGTTGCCTTATGAATAAACCAGGTTTCCGGTATAAGCTCCATTCGTTTCCAACGGTATAGCGTGCCATAAGAAATCTGTGCGGCACGAAGCAGCTCTCTTTTTGAAATCAATTCTTCTTGTTCCATAGAAACCATCCTTTTTTACAAAAAAATAAAAGCTGTAGGGATATTGATCCACTTACAGCCCCTATTTTAGCGTAACAATGTTACAAACTTAGAACATATGGATGGCAGCGACTTTTCCTCTTGGCGTCAAGCGCTGTAATGAACCCGGTCAATTCCAGATTTTGTACCGTCCGCTCACCGCGAGAAACGAAAAGAAATGTAAAAAGTTATCGTAGTATCTTCTTTCTCCTTTGCGAACAGGCATTTCCCACAGAAAATCAACAAATTCCTTACTAAGAGAGGTATCTGTCGCAAGAGATGCCTGTGCATTTGTCGCCATCAATCCGTATGGATGCAGAGCCGGATCACCTGTAGAAGTTCCGTCAATTCTGTATTTTTTCAAATTCTCCAAGGACATTCCTTCTTTTTTGAAAAACTGCTGTATCTTGTTCGCGATTTCCGTATACTCCGGGCGCATACCAAACCAGGCGGCATCCAATCCGATATTTCCCGCTACACGATAGGCGTCACTGTAAAAATCCTCGTGAACACCCGGATACGGCGAACCGTCGTAATTTCCGTACTCGGGAGAAAATCCCGTCACAGGATGACAGGAGCGAACAATATATTTCCGACTCTCCTCTGCTGCTCTTTTCCAAAACGGACGGTCTTTTTCATTTGCGTGCAAAGCGAAAAGCTCGTAAAAATGCGGAAGATGGTATGACGCATCACTAAAATCAACATTGGTCACAAAACGAATCAACGCATTGTCCAAATCCCACATACCACGTCCGCCGGGAACCTCCTCCTCTTGATGGAGACACGCATGAAGTATCGCTCTCGCCTGCGTCATATAGTCAAACGGCGCTTCACCATCCCCCCACTTCTTAGAAGCGAAAATCAACGCCATCGCGAAAAATTCTTCCCCGTCAGGTGCCGCGCCGGTGAAATTCTTCTTTCCGTCCAGTCCAAGTGACCACGCGAAAAAATTCTTATTGATGCCGTCTCTATTTAACATATAGGTAAAAGACCACTTCCACAAACGGTCAAACAGATCCTTTCTGTCCATTTGAAGGGTTGCCATCATCGCATACGACATACCCTCCGAACGGGCATCCAAATTCCCCGTATCTACTACATAGCCCATATCCTCACCGGAATCAAAATAAAATCTATGCCGGTTGAAAAACATCTCATCAAAAATATTTTGCAGCTTCTCGTCTATTTCTTCTTTTTTGTACCCTGCTTTTTCAAATAAATTCGGATATTCGTTCGTATAAAATGAACCCTTCATCATCGTCTTCCTCCATCATTTTTTTGATACTTCTATTATACGGGCAATTTCCCCCGTTTTCTAATATTTTTCTATGCTTTTGTAAAATTTTTTCTCTTTTGTATATTGGGAATAAACGCCGTCAATGGTATAATTCAAAATGTGTAAAAGACGAACACAGACCCAAGATTTCTTAAAAAAAGCCCCTGTATTTCGAAGGGTTTTTATAAAGCACTTGACGCAAAATGAAATCTTCCCCGCGTTTTTTTTACACAAAAATTTGAAATAAAAATAAGATTGGAGAAAATGTAAAATGCTTAATGTTGCTATTGTCGGAGCCGGAAATATTTCAAGATTGCATTTTGAAGGATACACCGCCTTTCCCGACCGGTGCCAAATTGTGGCGATTGTTGATATTATTCCCGAAAAAGCAGAGGCCGCCAAGAAAAAATATAATCTCGATGCGAGAGTGTATGCCACACATACAGAAATGCTTGCGAAGGAGAAGAATATTGATTTGGTAAGTGTCTGTACCCCACCGTATTGCCACGCGGAAATCGCGATTGACGCGATGCTTGTGGGAGACAGCAATGTTCTTGTCGAGAAGCCCATGGCGGCAAGTCTTGAGGAATGTGACCGTATGCTTGAAGCGGAAAAGAAAAGCGGGAAAATTCTCTCCTCTGTAGCGCAAAACCGTTTCAGAGATCCAATCATGAACGTAAAAAGAGTATTGGAAAAGGGTCTAATCGGACAAATCGTCCATGCGCAGATTGATTCCCACTGGTGGAGAGGGCATTGCTATTATGACCTATGGTGGAGAGGCAGATGGGATAAAGAAGGCGGCGGCTGTACTTTAAACCACGCAGTTCATCATATTGATATGCTGCAATGGATGATGGGACTTCCTGAAAAGGTCACGGCCATCCTCACCAACACCTCTCACGACAACGCAGAGGTTGAGGATCTGTCTGTTGCCATTTTGCAATACCCAAATGGCGCTCTGGCACAGGTAACAAGCTCCGTTGTTCATCACGGCGAGCTGCAAACGATTACTTTTCAGGGAAAAGACGCTAAAATCGCCGCACCGTTTCAGGTTGCCGCCGAGGTCTCAAAGCCCAATGGTTTCCCCGAGAAAAATACGGCGTTGGAAAAAGAAATCACTGATTTTGTCGAGAGCCAAAAGCCGCTTACCCATATTGCCCACAATGCACAAATTGATAATGTTCTCACAGCAATCGAAACAAACGGCCGTCCGTACATTGACGGCGTGAGCGGAAGAGCCTCCGTTGAGTTAATCACTGCCATTTATAAAGCAGGAAGCCTCGGTCAAACCGTTGATCTTCCTCTTAAAAAGGACGACCCCTTCTACAAGGTGGAAGGCATCCTCGCAAGTGTCCCCCGTTTCTTTGAAAAAACCTCCGCTCTTGAGAGCCTCGGAACACCGGAGGATATCACGGTAGGCAGCGATTACGACAAGAAAAAATCATAATGATTTTCTTGATATCATGTTAGAATAAAAATAAGTAACACATAAAGGAGGATATAAAATGAGCTCTGCAAGCGGAATGTTCTATATGCCGGAAAGCAAGCCGATCCCTGTCGTTAAAGAGGGTGAATTTGTTATTTCCGCCATTGGTTTGGATCACGGTCACATCTTCGGAATGACAAAAGGTCTTATGGAAGCAGGGGCTACNCTCAAATGGGTCTANGACCCGGACCCCAAAAAGCTTGACCAGTTTTGTGAAATGTTTCCTCAGGCAAAAAGGGCAAGAAGNCAAGACGAGGTTCTTTTGGATAAAGAAGTGCAGTTGNTTGCCAGTGCCGCTGTCGCCAGTGAGCGNTGTGGCTTGGGACTTCTTTCTATGGACGCGGGAAAAGATTATTTTGCNGACAAAGCACCTCTTACTTCTTTAGACCAGCTTGCCGCCGCGAAGGATAAGGTCAGCAAAACAGGCAAAAAATACGCGGTTTATTATTCAGAGCGCACACACGTAGAGACGGCCGTTTTTGCCGAGCAGCTCATTGAACAGGGTGCCATCGGGCGAGTTTTGCAGGTCATCAGTATCGCACCGCACCGAATCGGTGCTCTTTCAGGACGCCCCGACTGGTTTTTTGAAAAAGAAAAATACGGCGGAATCCTNTGTGACATCGGAAGCCANCAGATTGACCAGGTTCTCTANTACACCGGTTCTACTGACGGTAAGGTAGTAAATAGTCAAATCGCCAATTACAATCACCCCGATTATCCTGAATTGGATGATTTCGGCGACGCGAACCTTGTTATGGAAAATGGCTCGACCGGATATATTCGAGTTGACTGGTTCACCCCCGACGGACTTCAATCATGGGGNGACGGCCGGTGCTTTATCTTAGGAACCGAGGGCTTTATTGAACAAAGAAAATATCTGAATCTCGGAACCAAGGACGGCCCCGGACATCTTTTCCTTTCAAATCAAAAGGAAGAAACACATTACAATGTATCCGGAAAAATCGGATATCCGTTTTTCGGAAGATTGATTCTTGACTGCTTGAACTGTACAGAAAATGCAATGACACAGGCACACGCCTTCAAGGCAGCAGAACTCAGTATCAAGGCACAAATGGGCGCTGTTATGCTCGAAAATGTTGGTATAAACAAATAAAAATTTTGGAGGTTCACTATGCAATTAGTATTTCGTTGGTTTGGCGAAGGACATGACCCTGTCACATTGGAGCATATCCATCAGATCCCTTGTGTGGAGGGTGTTGTATGTACATTGATGGATATGCCGGCGGGTGAAGTATGGCCCGAAGAGGCTATTCAGAAAATGTACGACCAGGTAGTTGCCGCAGGACTTACTATGGATGTTATTGAAAGTGTCAACATTCACGAGGATATCAAATTAGGCGCACCCGGAAGAGATGAAAAAATCGCTAATTATATCGAGACCATGAAACGTCTTTCTAAGGTTGGCGTCAAAGTCATATGCTATAACTTCATGCCGGTTTTGGATTGGGCAAGAAGTCATCTGTATCACCCACTCCCCGACGGTTCGGAAACCATGTTCTTCAGTAAGGAATTCATTTTAGAAACCTCACCGGAAGCATTGGCAAAAAGATATGCCGAGCAGTGCGGCGGAATTTCCCTTCCCGGTTGGGAGCCTGAGCGTCTTGCTCATATCAAGGACACGATTGCCGCATACGAAAACGTATCGCAGGAGCAGTATTGGGAAAACACTAAATATTTCCTTGATGCCATCATGCCTTGGGCTGAAAAATTGGATATTAAAATGGCGATTCATCCGGATGACCCGCCGTTCCCGATTTTCGGACTGCCACGCTTAATTAACAACAGGGAAAATATTCAGCGTTTCTTGAATCTCAACACAAGCCCCAATAACGGACTTACCTTCTGCACAGGTTCATTGGGTGCTGATCCCGATAACGATGTTCCGGCACTGGCGGCTGAATTTGCTTCCAGAGTGTATTTTGCACATATCCGTAACTTGAAGCACTTAAACGGCGGTGATTTCTTTGAATCCGCACACCCGAAGGCTTACGGTTCATTGGACTTGTACGCGATCCTAAAAGCCCTTCGCGACAATGGCTTTGACGGTTATGTTCGCCCTGACCACGGCAGAATGATTTGGGGCGAAAAGGGTCGTCCCGGTTATGGACTCTATGACCGCGCATTGGGTATCACCTATATTGCGGGCATCTGGGAAGCTTTGGAAAGAGGCTGATTTCTTTTTTACAAAATGTAAAAGCCGGGCATTTGAAATAAAATGTTCGGCTTTTTTATTAGTTTGCCTCAAAATTTTCTTCTAAAAGCCGCGCCCTTATCCTTTGAATTTCTTTTGGGGTTATTCCGATTTCCAACAAATACAACGCACTGTTGCCCTGATAATTCGCATCGAAAAAATCCAACACCTTCATCAAATATTCCCGGTCCGAGCGTAAATACGGGTGCATTTTTTCCGGAAACTTTTCCAAAAGCTCCGCAATCAACGGCTGTAAAAGTTGATACGATATTTCGTAGTTCTTGAGAATCCTTTCTCGTTCCACACCTATCAGCGAAAGCAAAATTCCCGCGACAATGCCCGTTCTGTCTTTTCCATGTGTACAGTGAAAAAACACCGCGCCTTCCTTCGCATTTGCAATGACCGTAAAAATACGGGCGAACGCTGCCTTTTTATTTTCGAGCATATAGACATAAAAATCTCCCATGGTCTTTGATAACATAGCCTTCATATCTTCAGCATCGTCATTTTCGGCAGAAAAATCAATAATCGGGATATGAATATACTCTATTTCAGGAACTGTCGAAAGTAGATTCGGTTCCTTTTGAACTTCATCTTCAGATCGAAGGTCTATCACGGTCTTCACAGGATACGAGAGAAGTGTTTTTATTTCATCATCATGTATAGAAATGGGCGCATCACTTCGTAAAAATCTTCCAAAAACAGTCGATTTCCCATCCTTTCCCGCTATTCCGCCTATATCACGAGTATTAAATAAATGTTCTAATAGCAATCGGTTGGTTCCTTGTTCAAGCATTTTTCGTCCTCCATTTCATGTATCAAGGTAAATTATTAAGCCTTTATCGCCCATCGTAGCTTCGCGGAGCGAGCGCGGCTATTCATTTTGCATTCTTCCTCGGAGGGTCGAATAACTTCTGACGCGATTTCCGAATATACACCGTCTTTCAGCAGACTCTTAAACGACTTTTTCACCAATCTGTCCTCGCCCGAATGAAATGTCAAAATAGCCACCCTGCCGCTTTTCGAAAGAAGCGTTGGGAGCTTTTCCAAAAATTCATACAAAACCTCAAACTCATTATTGATATCTATCCTCAGTGCTTGAAAAGTCCTTTGACAGGATTTCTTCACAGCGTCCCTTCTCTCTGCCGACGGTATAAAAAAAAGAGCTTCCGCAATGATTTCTCTGAGTGCCGTTGTTGTGGAAATATTTACACCTTTTTTAATTTTTGACACAATAGCCTTTGAAATTTCCTCCGCATAGGGTTCATCTGCATTTTCCAAAAGCATACCTTGAAGCTCTATTTGTGAAATCCCTCTTAGTCGCTGTGCCGCGGTTATACCTGCGTCAGGATTCAACCGCAAATCAAGTGGTCCGTCCGTCTTATAAGAAAAACCTCTATCCGGATTATCTATTTGCATAGAGGACACTCCCAAATCCGCCAATACGAAATCAAAGGTTCCTGTTTCTTCCGCAATGAGATCCACTTCCGAAAAATTCATTTGTATAATGGTAAGAATGTCTGCTCCATACCCCAAATTTTCCAGACGCTTTTCCGTTTTTTGAGATTCAATGGGGTCGGCGTCAACGGCATAGATATGCCCCTTCGACTGCAAACACTTTAGCATTTCCAACGTATGTCCGCCATACCCAAGCGTCGCGTCCAACCCAATTTCTCCGGGTTGAATGTTCAAAATCTCCAGAATCTCCTTCACGCATATAGAAATATGCATTCCGGCAGGAGTTTTCCCCTTTTGAATGATTCTTTCCACTGCGTCCATGTATTTTTCCGGTTGCAGTTCTTTATATTTATCCTTAAAATTTTTAGGGTGAGTCCCTTTATATCGAACGCGTCGCTTATGACCTTGCTCTTGATTATCCATGATTACCCTCAACCAGTTCATCATAATTCCCATAAAAGTATACCATGCTTCCAGTAAAAAAGTGAGAACCCTCATTTTGAAGATTCTCATTTGATTTAAGCCTAATTCATATATATAAGGATTATTCAGCAAATAGTATATTCTTCCAATCTCTTCGACTATGCCCGATTCTTACAACATAATTTCCACTGCCCGACAAATCTATTTCTGCCTGCTGCGTCAGAACAATATCATATTTTTGCATTCCCGAACTTGCTTTCCAACTTAGTAAAAACTTCGTCCATTTCAACAAGGTTATTATTCTCAATATCTTCCATTCCCTTGAAAATAAATTTGCGAAACTCAATTCTCGCCAACTCTTCTTCAGAATAAATTTTTTTCTCACGAGCTTCCATATGACATTCCTCCCTCAATATTGTTCCAAAAGCAATATCATACCCCAATTTCTTCGATTATATCCAATACTTACTACAACGACTTTCGGTGGATTTTCAAAAATGATAAAAAATATATAGTAGTTTTTATACAACAAATACCGAATTCCCTGTTTTGCCAAAGCCGAATCACCAACCAAAGTACATCGCCTCGGCATTATACACAAGGAAGTAATTTTTTCCCGCAATTCAACAATCAATCTATATGAAATATTCGGTTCTAATAACACATAAGATATATAATTTTCAATACTTTCTAAATCTTTTTTGGCTTTCTTCGTAAGAACAACATTATACTTTCGCATTCTTATGTTTTCTTTCAAGCTCGTCAAAAACCTCATCTACCGAAAGGAGATTGTCATTTTTTATATCTTCTATGCCCTCAGAAATAAACTCCCGAATTTCCATCCAAGCCAATTCTTTTTCTTCATCCCAAGTTTTTTCTATTGCTTCCATATAAAGCACCTCCGATACGGTCAGTATAAAACAGCAACAAGAGTTTTTCAATCATTCGCGTAGGAACATTTTTCCTTTTACTCTTCATTATTTTCTATGACGATTGGAGTACTGCAAAATATTTTCACCTAAAATTTGAGCTTGCTTTAACCTACGAGGCTGATTCAAAATATCCCCAGGCTTGTCTGCTGATGCTGTCACGCCATTGAGTTCTCCGGGAACACATAATACGCCGCAAGATAAATAAAAATTGTGAATGACGTTCAAAACAATAGCTTGCCCTCCACTTGAGCCTCTTCCGACACAAATAGCGCCTCCCAACTTACCTTCTAATGGCTTTTTTCCTCCAACAGCATAGGTTCTGTCAAATACTGCTTTGAGCTGTGCCGGTACATTACGCCAATATACCGGCGCAGAAATAATGATGGCATCGCACTGCTCATAAGCTTTATAAATCTTTTCCATATCATCATTCGTAATACAAGCGCACCGTTCTACACAAGTCTCACAACCAACGCAAGGCGTAATTGACAACTCGGAAAGAAGTATTCGCGTTATATCCCATCCTGCATCTTCAAATGGCGTAAGTGCCGCGTCGAGTAATATTTCTGAATTCCCTCCTTTTCGCGGCGTACCTGAAAGTCCTAATATATGCATTCGAATTTCCCCCTTCTTTTTTATACGAGCCAAATGGAACGACTTCTCTATCTGTTCAAACAGAATAACGAAGGATGACGACGCTTCCAATAAAAAAGTGAGAACCCTCATTTTGAAGATTCTCACTACACTAAACTTTACCACCTATAATTTTTGTTTTTAAGCAAGTCAGCCAAGGAGCTGACTTATCCGAAGAAGCGCGCGTACATGAGTACGTAAGCAATTCGGATAAAAAAGCGACGCCGGATGACGCCGCTTCAAACAAAAATTACGCAATGATTGTTGAAACAGTACCTGCACCAACCGTACGTCCACCCTCACG
>JGI994J12354_10003415_pt1 | contig 14874 bp, 22 predicted proteins | sample IntmicLarv3ML3BL_FD_12354 | JGI IMG/M metagenome (IMG submission 12354)
CGGGGGGGGGGGCAATACTTTGAGAACAAAAACCCTCAAGCTAAAACGTAAAGTAGCTAAGCTAAAACAACAGTCTTTCAAGCATCAACTCTTCGCCCTAAAACAACAAGTATTCATATCCAAATACTCTAAGCCAATCCTAACCGCACTAATACTATTGCCCCTACTAGCAATAGCACTAATCCAACCAAAACCAGTACTAGGTGACACTCCATCTGCAGCTGACTTAGTATTTCATTCCAATCCAGCATCAACAATTCCTGAATGTTATGGCTGGAGTGAGTGTTTTGCATTTACTATAGATACACGTTTAGATAGTGCGGGCAATACATCCAGTGCAAACACTGGTTTTATATTACCAACTAACGGTATGGTAGGAGCTAACTATCACTCTTACGATTGGCTTATAGATTGGGGTGATGAATTCTCAAGTGCGCCAAGCGGTATAAGTTCTAGCACTAGTGTCGGTATTGGGTATTCATATCTTATTCCTGGTGAATACCGCATTACTATACGTCCTAATGTAGCTAACAACTCTTTAGCTCCAGACGGCTGGCTTAACGCATTCGGGTTTGATGCTAGCAATAGTAGTTATTCCAATACTGCCTCTAATAAGCAATTGCTTAAATCTATAAACTCACCGTTTACAGATAATATGAGAAAGCATTCAGCCGCTACGAATCAGAGTTATCGTTTCTCACATATTTTTAATGGTACATCAAACATGTTAGGTATCCCGTCTGGCTTATTTGATAGCATAGACACTAGCAACGGTGTTGACTTTGCGAACATGTTTAAAAATGCTTTCGCAGCTAGTGCTCAGCATTCTATGGGCGCCACTATCCCAACTGGGTTATTTGATTCATTAGACACCGGCAATGGTGTCGACTTCGGCGGTATGTTTGACGGTACTTTTTATAGATATGCCGAAAAGTCTTCGATAGCTACTATTCCTTCTGGTCTATTCAATAGTGTAGATACTAGCGAGGGTATTAGCTTTAGTCATATGTTCGGTAGCACTTTTTATCAATTTGCACGTAACTCTCAGGTTGCCGCAATCCCAAGTGGGCTGTTCAACAGTATAGACACTAGTAAAGGTCAAACTTTCAACGATATGTTTAGTTACGCCTTTTCTGAGTATGCTAGAAGTTCTCAGACTGCCACGATCCCGAGCGGATTGTTTAATAGTATAAACACCGATAGCGGTACTGGCTTCCGCCGCATGTTTTTCCGTACTTTTGGCTTTTATGCTTCAGTGTCCACAGTCGGCACTGTGCCATCCGATCTTTTTAGTAAAGTAACCGTTACTAACGGAACTGATTTTGATGAAATGTTCGATCAGACTTTCAATAACTATGCCAGACGCTCTGTTAGTTTCTCGGCTCACGGCTCTATCGTAGATACATTAACTCAATCTTTCACTAGTCCCTATGGCGCGAAAGCAGGCTCATCTGGTACTTCTGACGATTTTCCTGTGGTGATTGCCTCCAACGGAAGTTCAGTTGTCCCAGCCTATAATGATACAGCTAGGACTATCACTAAGCCTCTTGGTTCTTATATGAACTATGCTTGGTATACAAAAGACGGCACATCTTGCTCAGTAGCTTCTCCTACACCAGATTGCGGTGTGCAAAATAGTAGCACATTAGTTCATTTTCCTAACACGACAGAATGGACACCAACCACCTCCACCGAAAAAGGCAACATTGTATTCTACGGCGTACCTACTACCCCGACCATAACCTCCGTATCTACCTCCACTGGTGCAGGAGTAACAGCCAACTACACAGTCAAAAGCGACGGTTCATGGCCAAATAGTATTCATGGTCTATACACGATAAATCGTTCAGTGTCTATTACTGGCACAAATTTCACCGGTGCAACAGCAGTAACAGTTGGCGGAACGGACTGTACTTCATTCACTGTCAACAGCGACACAAACCTTACCTGTGTCATACCAAATGGCACTAAATCCGGCAATCAAGTAATACGCGTAACTACACCATCAGGACAAACAACCTCAACTGCCACACCCGGTGTAAATGCTATTACTTATGTAGCTGCTCCAACAGTAACTAGTGTGTCTAACGCTTCTGCCAAAACTAACGGTCAATTACCAGATACACTTTCTGGTACTACTTGGACAGACATAGCCAGTGCAGTTAACACTATTGCAGGTACTAACTTAAACGGTTCAGGCTTTGCTACAACAGCTACAGTTAGCATAGGCTCCACATGTACAAGCTACGTTATCTCTAGCGCTACCACCATAATTTGCACCCAGCCAAACTGGGGTAGTGTTGGTAACAAAGCAGTCCAAGTAGTTAACGCCTATGGCTCATCTAATAGCACTATTAATGTTAACGCTGTAGCTGCTCCAACTATCACTAGTATTAGTCCTGACACAAATCTGGCTACTGATAATGGCTACATCTCTATATTTGGTAACAATTTTAACTCTACCTTCACAACAACTGTTGGCGGTACGAATTGTACGAACAAGACATATGTTATGGATATGGTAACTATTTGCGTAACGCCTTCCAAACCTGCTGGCTCTACTCAGCCAGTGGTAACTAGAACGCCTTATGGAACAAGTAACAGTTTCAACGTAACTTACGCCTTCATCGTTCCCGTTATTTTGTCTATAACCCCAGACCAAGGCCCTACTTCTGGCGGTACTGAAGTAACTTTAACTGGTACCGGATTCACTAATGTAGATGATGTTACTTTCGATGGAATCTCTTGTACTAACTTGAACGTATTAAATGACACTACATTAACCTGTGATACCCCTCCTCACACTGCTGGATCTGTAGATGTCATTGTAAATACTACAGACAGCCAAACAGCTACGTTAGTTAATGGGTTTACCTACATAGCACCAACACCCCCACAACCGCCAACACCGCCGATTGATCCAGAGGGACCTGTTATTCCTGGTGCGCCGAATAGCGGAGTGGGGAATAACAATTCTCTTTGCAGTATTATGCTGGTGGTGCTAGGCGTGGGTGCAGTGACAAATAAAACGGTCATTCAACGCTAATCGCTGATTGACGCTGAAACATGCTCATGCTAAGATAGATTTAGAATGGTAAAACAAAAATTGTGGTTCAAAAAGCGCACTACTCGCGGTGGAGGACGTTCTGTCACTGGCAAAACCAAATTAACGCCAAAAAATGTTTCGCGCGAAGTTTACAAAAACCAACGCGTTTACAGCCATTTCTTCTTAAAACTGACACTATTTTTTGTACTTGGGCTGTCTTGGCTTACGCTGGGCGCGCCGTTGGGCGGTCTCGAAGTTCTTCCCATTGGTTTGGCGATTGGTCTGGTAATTGCTTGCTTTGAAAAATTTCGCATTGGTCGCGGTCTGGAAATTGCCATTTTGGTCGTGGCGGCAATCATTAGTTACTTCTCGCCAGTCGGCATAGTTTTGTAACAATTTTTGTGGTAGAATATACTTATGGCTAAAAAGCAAGCAAACAAAACTATCGCAAATACTAAATCATCGTCCGTTTCTAAAAAACCGTCATCAAAAACCAAAATTACCAAGACAGCGCCAAAAACTCGCGCTACAAAAAAACCGCCAAAGCCTGTTGCGTCACGCAAAGACAAAGCAAGCAAACCAAAAGAGCATAATTACAGCAGTTATCACGCTTCGACAAAGGAAGACGATTTCGCAATAAGTCGCCGCCCAATCAGCGCTCGCCAATCCGCTAGACATCAAGCGCGCAATGCACGTGCACTTCGTCGGCGAACTGCGATTGTCTTCACGATCCTTCTTTTGCTGGTTGCTGGTGTTGCTTTGGCAAAATTTTTTATGAGCAACAAAATTGACGATTCTATCCCAGTAAGTGACGTTGACAAGGCGGAAAGCATCGAAACTCCGCCGAAATCTGAGCTTGAATTACAAAAAGAAAAAGCTGAGCAGAATTTCAAGAATATTGGCGAAATACTGAATAATTCAACATTTAGTGCCGACAGCGTTGCTAAACTGAAAATTCCAATATACAGACAAACTTACAGACAGAGCTGCGAATCTTCGGCGCTTCGAATGGCGTTTGCTTATCGTGGAATTGAAATTACTGATTTGGATGTTATGGAGCTTATGAATTACGATGACAAGCCAGCAGAAAAGGTTGACAGCGAATGGATTTGGGGTAATCCGCACGAAATGTTTGTTGGTTACAAGGACGGCGATCAGACTAATATGACAGGATACGGTGTATTTGCTGAGCCGATTGTAGCGGCGAGCGAGAAGCTCGGTCGTCCAGCAGCTCTTAAAAACGAAGTTAAACCCGAGTGGTTGGCGCAGCATATTTACGCTGGTAATCCAGTACTTCTCTGGGGTATTTCGATCAAAATCAGCGATGTAAAGTGGAAAACTCCGACAGGTGAAGAAATTACAGTACCGATGCGAACCCATACGCGCTTGGTTGTTGGTGTCAGAGGTGATCCTTTGAATCCAACTGGATTTTACATAAATGACCCCGCCAACGGTACAGAAATTTATTGGACAACGGCACAACTTGTACGCAATATTGAACAGGGCGTCGACCAAGCTGTTGCAGTTTTCTAACTTCTTGAATAATAGGGGTTGCATAAAGTGAAGAAATTTGCTATAATGCCTAGTGAAATATTAAACCAACGTCCCTGAGACGTCCGTAAGTCCTCTGTTAAAATTAAATTGAGGATACTGCGAATCTCAGGCGTTTTAAGTGGAAAAGGGAAGCATGAAAACTTTACTCGGTACCAAACTTGGTATGACCCAAATTCTCGACGCAGAAGGCACGATGACTCCAGTCACGATTCTTCAAGTTGGCCCTTGCACCGTTACTCAGGTGAAGTCGGACGAAAAAGACGGCTACAACGCAGTGCAAATTGGTTACGGATTGGGTAAGAACTTGAGCAATGCCGTGGCAGGCCACGTTAAGGCCGCCAACGTCACACCAAAAATCATTCGCGAAGTTCGCGTTGATGAACTTGGTGAATATAAAATCGGCGATGAATTCAAAGCTGATATCTTTGAAATCGGCGACAGCGTCGATGTAACTGGCACGTCAAAAGGTAAAGGTTGGGCAGGTACGATCAAGCGTCACAACTTTACGCGACATCGCAAAACTCACGGTGGCAAAGGCAATACTCGAAAAGTTGGTTCAATCGGTTCTATGTATCCGCAAAAGGTCTTCAAAGGCAAGCGAATGGCTGGTCAAATGGGCTATGAACAAGTCACAGTAAAAAATCTGACAGTTGCGTATATTGACGTAGAAAATAATCTTGTCGGTGTCAAAGGTGCGGTGCCTGGCCCGAAAAAAGGCAATATCGTCTTGAAAGGAGCTAAATAATGGCTGAATCTACAACAACTCCAAAACTCGATAAGGACATTTTTGGCGTCGAAGTCAAAAATCATGAATTGCTGAAATTGGCTTATGATTCATATTTAGCAGAAGGTCGTCAAGTTGGCGCAAAAACTCTCCGTCGTGGCGAAGTTCGCGGTGGTGGTAAAAAACCATGGCGTCAAAAAGGCACTGGCCGTGCGCGTTTCGGTTCCAGTCGTAACCCAATCTGGCGCGGCGGCGGTATAGTCTTTGGCCCGCTAGGTAACGAAAATTACACTAAGAAAATCGCGACTAAGACCAAGCGTGTCGCTCTGCGTCAAGCTTTATCGTTGGCGAACAAGTCCAAGAAAGTCAGCGTCGCCGATTTCAAGGCAACTGGCAAAGTAAAAGATACAGTCAAATTCTTAGCTGCGCAAAAGGCCGACAAAGCTCGCCGAATTTTGCTTGTCGTTGACGAGAAAACTCCGGTTGTGTTGCGCTCCACAAATAACTTACCTAACGTTGAAGTTATTCGCGCTACTTATCTAAATGTTTATCATATCTTGAATGCTGACAAAATTATTTTCGGCACAAAAGCACTGGCTGATACAACCGAATGGCTGAAAAAGGAGGCAAAATAATGTTAATTACTCCACGAGCAACTGAAAAAAGCTATAAATTGCAAGCTGACAACATTTATGTCTTTGATGTACCATTAGATGCTAATAAGGCCCAAGTTATCAAAGCAGTCGAAGAGCAAAACGAAGGCGTCAAAGTCCGCGATGTGCGTCTGATGATCGTCAAAGGCAAGCCAAAAGCCGTCAATCGCGGTAAGCGTGCTCGTCCAACAACGACAAATCGCAAGGACACTAAGAAAGCTTACGTAACACTGTCTGATGGTAATATTGCAATTGCCGCATTTGACGAAATCAACAGCCAAATGCAGGCTGCCGAGACACAGCAAGCCCAGACCGAAACCAGAGCGACGGCTAACACTGAGACGAAAAAAGCTGGCTTGTTCACTAAGCGCCGCACTGGCAGCAGAGGAGATAAATAATGGCTATTAAGAAATACAATCCAACAACTCCGGCGCGTCGCGGTATGACTAGCCAAGATTTCGATGCTATTACTACCAACAAGCCTGTTAAAAGTTTGCTAATCAGCAAAAAGCAGAAATCTGGTCGCAATAACACCGGTCGTATTACTGTGCGACATCGTGGCGGTGGCGCGAAACGCTTTATTCGTAAAGTCAGTTTCAGCCTGCCGGAAGGTTTTGTTGGCACAGTCGAACAAATCGAATATGATCCAGGTCGGACTTCACGAATCGCCCGAATCAAAGATACCGACGGCAATTTGCGCTATGTCATTGCTGGAAATGGCATGAAAGTTGGTCAAACCATCAAATCTGGCAAAGCTAGCGAAGTGTCGGTTACTGCGAACAATCGCCTAACTTTGGCGGAAATCCCAGTCGGTTCGGTTATTTATGGTATCGAATTGCAACCAGGTAAAGGTGCGCAAGCTGTGCGATCTGCTGGTACGCGCGCTCAGTTGACTGCCCGCGAAGGCGATTATGCAATGGTCAAAATGCCATCTGGCGAAGTTCGCAAATTCCGCGTGGAATGTACTGCCAGTATCGGTTCAGTTGGTAACGAACAACATCAGAATATCAAGATTGGTTCAGCTGGTCGCAAACGTCATATGGGCATTCGTCCAGGCGTGCGCGGTGTCGCGATGAACGCAGTTGATCACCCTCACGGTGGTGGTGACGGTGGCGCGCATGGTACCGGTAAAGCTCCTCGTACTCCGTGGGGTCAGTTGACGCTCGGTTATCGAACTCGTCGTCGCAAATCAACCAACCAGATGATAGTTAAATCAAGGCACGATGCGAAGAGGAGGAAATAATGTCTAGAAGTCTAAAGAAAGGTCCATTCGTTGACGCAAAATTGGCGAAGAAAGTGGCAGCCCTGACCGCTGATGACCGTACAGTTATTAAAACTTGGGCGCGTGCCAGTACGATAACTCCTGATATGGTTGGCAAAACTATTGCAGTTCACAACGGCAAGGTTCACGTTCCAGTTTACATTTCAGAGAATATGGTTGGACACAAGCTCGGCGAGTTCGCGCCGACCCGCAAATTCCGCAAACACGGAGGTAAGAAATAATGGCTACAGAAACTCAAGTAAAAGCATCTTTGCGCGAATTGAGCTTGGCTCCTCGCAAAGTTTCCGAGGTTGCCGCACTGGTTCGCGATCGTAGCGTTGATGACGCATTGGTGATTTTGTCACACACGCCGCGACGAGCCGCGAAACCTTTGGCAAAATTGATCGCTAGTGCGCGTGCGAATGCAACTAACAATCACGGATTAAAGGCTGATGGTTTGCAAATTACGACGCTCAGCGTAACTGCTGGCGCGCGCCTGAAACGCTTCCGTCCAGTATCGCGCGGTCGTGCTCATCCATTCCAGAAACGCACAACTCATATTTCTTTGGTGATTACTGGCGAAGTAAAACCTGCAAAGAAAACTTCCGAGAAAGCTACTCCTAAAGATACCAAGACAGAGGCGAAAGATGCCAGAAAGGAGAAGAAGTAATGGGTCAGAAAGTAAATCCGATTTCAATGCGACTTCAGGTTAGCAAGAATTGGGCAAGTAAATGGTTTGCCAGTGGCAAGAAAGATTTTGCTGCATGGTTAGCAATTGACATCAAAGCTCGCAAAGCTATCGAAAAGAAATTCGAAACGCGCGCTGTTATTAATCATATTGAAATCGAGCGCAGCTCAAATCAAGTTACAGTTACAATCTGGACCAGTAAAGCTGGTGTCGTGATCGGTCGTCAAGGTTCGGGCGTGCAAGAGCTTCGTGTTACTCTCGAAAAGATTTTCGGTTCACCAGTTCGCATCAATATCGAAGAAGTTCGAAAGCCAGATTTGGCTGCTAAAATTGTTTCTGAAAATATCGCCCGACAACTCGAGCGTCGAATCAATTTCCGCCGTGCGATGAAAATGTCTATTCAAAATGTTATGTCAGCTGGCGCCAAAGGCGTTCGTATCGAAGTCGCTGGTCGTTTGAATGGTGCAGAAATGTCTCGTCGCGAAAAACTGATTGAAGGTTCAGTGCCGTTACACACTTTGCGCGCTGATATTGACTACAATTTGGCTGTTGCTAAGACTCCATCTGGTACAATTGGCATCAAAGTTTGGATTAACAAAGGGGAGAAGCGCTGATGTTATTACCGAAGAAAACTAAATTCCGCAAAGCCTTTAAGGGTCGAAACCCAGGCGTTGCAACGCGCTGTAACTATGTCGCTTTTGGTGATTATGGTTTACAGAGCCTCGATAACGAGCGTATAACTTCTCGTCAAATCGAGAGCGCACGACGTGCGATTTCTGGTTATACCAAACGTGGTGGTAAAATCTGGATTCGTATTTTCCCGCAAATTCCAGTAACGAAAAAACCACTTGATGTAAAAATGGGCTCTGGTAAAGGTTCACCCGAATACTGGATTGCTCGCGTCAAAACTGGTACAGTACTTTTTGAAATTAACGGTGTTGATGAGCCAACAGCTCGCGAAGCTATGCGCCTCGCTAGCCATAAATTGCCAGTTCGCACAAGATTCGTCAAGAGAGAGGAGGCGTAATGGCTACTAAAAAAGAAGTCCAAGAAGCCGAAGTCGTGAAAGAAACTAAGGCCAAAAAACCAGCCAAGGTAACAACCAAGACTGTCAAAAAAGATGCTGCCAAAGTTGCTACTGCGGTCGGTCAAACTGCCAAAGATTTACGCGATTTAACCGAGCAAGAGCTTCGCGCGATGTTGGAAACTGCGAAAGAAGATTTGCTGAATGTACAAAAAATGTTGCGCGCCAACGAGTTGCCGTCGTCGCACGTTATCAAAAAATCTCGCCAAGCAATCGCACGCATTCACACGGTCTTGGCTGAGAAAATTAACTCTGGAAAGGAGACCAAATGAGCAAGCGTACCATTACTGGTGTCGTAACATCGGATGCTAACGACAAAACCATTGTGATTACACGTACTACTCGTGAAACTCACCCTCTCTACGGCAAAAAATTTACGGTTAGCCGCAAATTCCACGCCCACGATGAGAAGAACGAAGCTAAAGTTGGCGATACAGTTACTGTTGAGGAAACTCGACCAATTTCAGCAACGAAAACTTGGGCACTCGTCAAGATTGTCGAGCGCGGTCATCAGCAATTCGAATTGAAGAAAACTGCCGTCGAAGAAGAAGCTGATGCAAAATTGGCTGAAAAAGAAGCAAAGAAAGAGGCTGAAAAGGCTGCTGAAATTGCCGAGAAATCCGAAAAGGAGGCTAAATGATCCAACAAGAAAGCCGAATGAAAGTTTGCGATAACAGCGGCGCAAAGGAAATCCTTTGTATTCGTGTACTTGGCGCGACCCGCAAGCGTTACGCTCGCGTTGGCGACATTATTGTTGCCACAGTCAAAGAAGCCGATCCGCACGGTGGCGTTAAGAAGAAGTCTGTCGTTCGTGCCGTAATCGTTCGCACTAAGAATCGAATTTTACGCAAAGATGGCTCGACAATTTCCTTTGACGAAAACGCAGCCGTTATCATAAACGATGACAAAACCCCTAAAGGAACTCGCGTTTTTGGACCGATTCCGCGCGAATTGCGTGATTTGGGCTATGCAAAAATTGTGTCTTTGGCACCGGAGGTACTCTAATGAAACGAATTAAAAAAGACGATCTAGTCAAAATCACAACTGGTGGCAAAAACCTAAAAGGTAAAATTGCTAAAGTGACTCGTGTTGATGGCGCAAAAGTTTATCTCGAGAATATTAATGTTCGCGAACGTCACATTGCAGCAAATCGCATGAGCGGTCAAGGCGGTAAGAAAGATGTTCAATTGCCAATTGACATCAGTAACGTTGCGATTGTGGTCAAGGATGCTAAAGGCGTCGAAAAAACTAGTAAAATCAGTTACGTTGTTAAGGACGATAAGAAAACCCGTATAGCAAAACTTAATAATAAGGAGGTTAAGTAATGGCTACCAAACAAACTACTTATGTGCCACGCCTTAAAACTCTTTATGGTGAAAAATTCGTCAAAGAATTGCAAGAAGAATTTGGTTTGAAGAATGTACATCAAGTGCCAACTCTTACGAAAATCGTGGTCAGCGCGGGCGTTGGTCGCAACAAAGACAGCAAGCCGTATCAGCAATTGGTCGAGAATACTTTGACGCGAATTACTGGCCAGAAACCAGTTGCTCGCATTGCTAAGAAATCTATCGCATCATTCAAAATCCGAAAAGGAATGGGTGCGCCAGTCGGTCAGAGCGTGACTCTGCGCGGCGAAAAAATGTGGGAATTCTTGGATCGTTTGGTTAATGTAGCAATGCCACGCATTCGCGACTTTCACGGCGTAAGCAAAAAAGCTTTCGATCGACAAGGTAATTACAGTCTTGGTCTGATCGAACAATCGATTTTCCCAGAATTGACTTTTGAAGACACGGCAACTTTGCACGGTCTGCAAATAACTTTTGTAATTAACAACGAAAGCAAGGAGCATAGTAAAGCATTGTTAGAAAAATTTGGAATTCCGTTCGAGAAAGGGGGCAAATAATGAGCAACTATAAATGTGGAGAACTCTGCCCAATTCAGGAAACTTGCGACAATCGTAGTAATGGACGCACAGAGTTTGGCTCGCAGACTTGTAAGAATAATCTCTTTATGGCACAACAAACTATCGAACTGTGTCATATAATGCTGCAAGACGGGGGCGATAAGCAATCTATCGGAGACGATTATGATGAGATTAGTAAAAGTCTGGCGTCTCAATTAGAAATAGCGGAAGGGGGCAAATAATGGCTAAGAAATCAGCAGTAGCACGAGATGAAAAGCGCGCTAAACTCAACGCAAAATATGCCGAAAAACGCGCCGAATTAAAGGCAGCTGGCGACAGTGAAGGCTTGCAAAAATTGCCAAAGAACAGTTCGCCAACTCGGTTGAAAAATCGCTGCAACGAAACTGGTCGTCCACACGCATATATGCGTAAATTTGGCCTCAGTCGCCTTAGCTTTCGCGAACACGCGAGCAAAGGCGAAATTCCAGGTGTAACTAAGGCAAGTTGGTAAAGGAAAGGAGAAAGAATATGAGTTTACAATCAACAGACCCAATTGCTGACCTCCTGACCCGCATTAGGAATGCAATCGCAGTTGGCAAAACCGAAGTCCGTGCGCCGAGCAGCAAATTAAAAGTTGTTGTCGCACAAGAGTTAAAGAAAGCGGGCTATCTGTTCGACGTAAAAGTCGAAAAGGGTACACCACGCGATGAAGTCGTCATCACTATCAACGAAGAAGGCAAAAACCCAACGATTACCGAAATTGCTCGCGTTAGCAAGCCGGGTCGTCGAGTTTACGCTAGTGTCAGCGAAATTCCACGTGTCAAATCTGGTCGCGGAATTATGCTTGTCAGCACGAGTAAAGGCGTAATGACTAACCGTCAAGCAATCAAGAATCGTCTTGGTGGCGAATTAATTTGTAAGGTTTATTAAGGAGAACTATGAGTCGAATCGGAAAACTACCAGTTCAAATCCCAACTGGCGTGACAATCACGGTTGACCCGGACTTTATTAAAGTCGACGGGCCGAAGGGCAAATTGGAGCAGTTTACTCTGCCTCATGTCGATGTCAAAATCAAAGGTAACGAAGCAATTGTAACGCGAAAGAGCGACGAGAAAATCGCTCGTAGTCAACATGGTTTGATGCGATCATTACTAAATAATATGGTCGTTGGTGTAACAGAAGGTTTTGAGAAGAAACTCGAAATCAACGGCGTTGGTTTTCGTCTGAACAGCAAAGGTCCGCAGGAAATTGAGATGGCTTTGGGCTTCTCACACCCTGTATCATACAGAGCGCAAGATGGTGTAACGCTCGCGGTCAACAAAATGGAAATTACTGTAACAGGCATTTCTAAACAGCAAGTTGGTCAGGTCGCTGCCGAAATCCGCTCGCTCAAGAAACCTGAACCATACAAAGGTAAAGGTATTAAATATGCTGATGAAACTATTTTGCGTAAGGCAGGAAAGGCAGGTAAATAATGAGTAACCTAACGAATAAAATTTTGCGTAAAAACCGCGTTCGTGCCAAAGTTATCGGTACGGCTGATCGCCCACGTCTGAGCGTCTTCATTAGCAACACTCACATCAATGCGCAAATTATTGATGATGCTACCGGTAAAACTCTGGTTAGTGCAACGACAGTTGGTAAAAAACTTACTGGTACGATGACTGAAAAAGCCGTTAAAATTGGTGAAGAAATCGCAACGAAGGCCAAAAAGGCAAAAATTAGCAAGGTTGTTTTCGACCGCAATGGACGCAAATATGCCGGTCGGCTAAAAGCGCTGGCGGACGCAGCACGTAAAGGAGGCTTGGAGTTTTAATTATGAGTGAAGAAGCAAAAAAACCAGAAGTTAAGGCAGAGGCTGCGAAGAAAGCCGAAGCGTCAAAGCCAACATTAGGTACAGCGCGCAATTTTAGCAGCGATAACATGTCGCGTGATAATCGCAGTCGCGGTCCTCGTCAGGGTGGCAATAATAATCGTAGTGGTCGCGATAATCGTCGAAACGGTCGCCGTGATGATCGACCAGCCGAAGAAAAGCAATTCGAAGAGCAGACTATCGCAATTGATCGCGTCAGTCGTACCGTTAAGGGCGGTCGCCGTCTGCGTTTCAAGGCTCTCGTCGTTGTCGGTGATAAAAAAGCCCGCGTTGGTGTCGGCGTCGCCAAAGGTCGCGATGTTCAACAAGCCATCGAAAAAGCAACTGGTGTCGCCAAGAAGAATCTCATCACGATTCCTCTCGAGAAAACCACCATTCCGCACGAAGTTGAAGTTAAAGCGACTGGCGCTCATGTGCTACTTAAACCAGCTGCGCCTGGTACTGGTATTATCGCTGGCGGTGTTGTCCGCTCGATTATCGGCGTGACTGGTATTAGCAACTTGCTCAGCAAATCGCTCGGTAGTACCAACAAAGTCAACATTGCCTACGCAACAATTAAGGCGCTAGAATCGCTAGTGCCGAAATCTGAATGGATTGGTAATAAGAAAAAACCAGCTGATAAGAAAGTCGCTACGAAGGAGACAAAATAATGACTAAATATAACGAGTTGAATATCAATGCCAAGACTAGTCGCAAGCGAGTCGGGCGTGGAATCAGCGCTGGCGGCGGTAAAACCGCTGGCCGAGGAACCAAAGGTCAAAAGGCGCGTACCGGCAAGAAGTTGCGCGCAACTTTTACTGGTGGTCAATTGCCATTAGTGCAGGGAATTCCAAAATTGCGTGGTTTCAAGAGCAAACGTGCGCCCGCACAAGTCGTTTATAGCGACGAGCTGAACGCTGTTAAAGGCGCTAAAATCGACAACGAAAAGTTGTTCGAGGCTGGTCTGATTTCGACACCATATCACACGGTTAAAGTTATCGCTCGCGGTGAATTAACTTCGAAAGCAACTGTCGAAATTGCAGGTATGTCGGCTTCTGTCGTGAAACAATTGGAAAAGAACGGCGGTAAGTTCGTTAAAACTGCCGTACCGCTAATTCCTTCGACAAAAACCCCAGAAGACAAGCCAGAAAAATAAATTTTGTGGTATAATATATGGGCGCGCCCGTAGCTCAGTGGATTAGAGTACTTGGCTTCGAACCAAGTGGTCGCAAGTTCGAATCTTGCCGGGCGTACCAATTAGAATAACAAGAAGCTCATAACAAGCGGGCTTCTTTTAATTTACTATCAAGATATAGAGATTATGTTAAAATGGAATGATAAAATGTTTAAGAAAATAAATAAGAAATTAAAAGGCAATGAAAATGCCTTGGTTGCTATTGAAGCGTTTTTGCATAGCAAGAGCGCCTTTGGCGATATGTTTTTATTGACATATATTGCAAGAATTTCTGCGACCGACAATCCGATTGCTTTCAGCACCTATAAAATCATCGAATATTTAGTTTTGACATTTTTTGCCATTGTAATAGTGAAATTTGTCAAAAAATATATGCTAAGCGCGTTTCGCGCCTCTTTCTTTGTTGGTATCGTAAAAGTTTTAATAATTATTTTGTTGGGCGATCAAATTGGAAATTATTTATTTCTAGTAGGGATTATCCACGGAATAGAAGCATCTTTGTTTTGGCGGCCTTATTCGTATTTCTCTATTATCGAAGTGCCAAACCGCAATCGAATGAGATTTGAAACAAAAAAGGTGGTTTTCGGTTCGTTGGCGAAAATACTCAGCCCTGTAATTTTAGGTTTAGTTATTGCTGATACGGATTACATTTCCACAGGAGGACTGATTCTTGCCGTGTCTCTATTGCAATTGATATTATCTCTTGTGTTCAGGCCTTCTCGTGATTACAAGAGTCAGAAAACTCACAGCTTATACGAAACGCTAAAAAAGATTCGCAAGTTAAAAAGACTCCGCAAAGTGTTTTGGATACAATTCCTGAGAGGAACTTTTGTATCAGGAGCAGCGATTAGTACCATAATGGTGATGTTAATGAATCAAGCTTTCCGCTCAGATGTAGACTTGGGCTTTTTTAC
>JGI994J12354_10003416_pt1 | contig 14873 bp, 17 predicted proteins | sample IntmicLarv3ML3BL_FD_12354 | JGI IMG/M metagenome (IMG submission 12354)
TATGTTGACAACGAGAGCCGTAAGCTTGAGGTAACTCCCGGTATTACCGGATTGAATCAAGCCTATTACAGAAACAGTATTCCCTGGAAAGAACGTATAAAAAACGACATTGTTTATATAGATAATATTACATTTTTGCTTGACGTTAAAATCCTTTTTAAAACTGTCATATGTGTATTAAGAATGGAGCATATATATCATAAAGTGAGACCCTCATCTAAAAAGGAAAACTCATGTTCCGATTCCAACGGTGTCGATGAAGATTCCGTTAATTCAGTTATTGGTAGGTGATAGTTTGTCTGACTGCTTAAAAACACCCCCCTACACATTCGGATTGCTTGAATGGGATTCTGTCTTTTTCGGAATTCCATGTGCTAAAGCATCGTTGCTTCGGACATTGTCATCAAAGCAATGGGAAGACCTGAAAAGCAATTTCCGAAAGTGCGATTTTATATGTATCCAAAATAATGATTCCAATCCTGAAAACAGTGTAAAAATAGGACAGGAAACCTCTTCGTTTCTTGCAGATGTAAATATACAGTTCAAAAAGAAATTGACCGCTGACCCTCAAATTTCCTCATGGCGTAATATCACAATATCGGAATCATTAAAGTATGATGACGAGCTTATTGAAATCATGAATTTTAAATATTCAAGGTTTATTGATGATGAGATTTTGCGGCAAAGGGGCGGCAAAGAGGTCTATTCTAATTGGCTTAAAAATGCCTTTGACAAGTCCGGAAAGTATTTCGCCGTGCACCGTGATGAAAACAATTTTGTTACGGGATATCTTCTGTTTTCTTTTTTTGAAAAAAACTGCACTGTTGAGCTTCTTAATGTCAAGCAGGGTGAGTCAGGCAAGGGAGTTGGAAGACATCTTATAAAGACTGCAGAGAGCTTCGCTTGGGAACGCGGCATGGAGGAGATATCTGTGGGAACCCAAATTCGAAATATATCTGCCATTAATTTTTATAATTTGACAGGCTTCCGTCAGTCCGGATGCCATCAGATTTATCACCTGTGGAACAAAACTCCGCTAAAGGACATGAATGAATGAGGCTTTTGGTTTTCAGCGCTTACTATAAACCGGAGGTTGCCGCCAGTCTGTATCTTCCGGAAAATGTCTATGAATGCTTTGCCGGACATGGTTGGGACGTTATTTTATTTACTCCTGTTCCGACACGCGGTGTTTCAAAGGAAATTTCTAAAAAATACAAGACGTTAAATCCTGAAAAAAAGTATGGCGGAAGGCTTGAGGTTCATCGCGTTTCAATGTTCGGTGAGAAGCGGAATCCTGTTTTTCGTGCTTTTCGTTATCTTCTGTTAAATCTCTCTTACTTATGGAAAGGACTTACCGCTTCGGCTGATGCTGTTTTTGTACAGAGCACTCCGCCGATACTCGGTGTCGTTGCCGCAATAATTAAAAAATTCAAAAAAATTCCATTTATATACAACCTTCAGGACGTTTTTCCGGATTCTATGGTTATTTCAGGATTTACAAAGGAAAACTCGCTGCTGTGGAAGCTGGGAAGATCTGTCGAAAATTTCACATATAAAAACGCTGACAAGGTAATTGTTATTTCAGAGGACATAAAAAGCAATATTCTTAGAAAAAACGTACCCGAAGGAAAAATTGAAATTGTGTATAATTGGGTTGAAGAATCTGCAGTAATTCCGATAAAAAGAGCTGAAAACGGGCTGTTTGACGAATTGGAACTTGACCGCGGACTGTTTTATGCTGTTTATGCGGGAAATCTTGGGAATGCACAAAATATTGATGTTATCGTAAGAGCTTCCGAAAAATTGAAAAATATTCCGGATATACGCATGATCATCATAGGCGAGGGAATGCAAAAGGATATATACATGCGGATGGCTAAAGAGCTTTCTCTTGACAATCTTATGTTTTTTCCCATGCAGCCCTACGAAAAAATTTCTCAGGTTTACAGTATGGGAGATTGTTCTATTGTTTCCTGCAAGCCGGGAGTTGGTGCAAGCGGCCTGCCCAGTAAGACATGGAGCGCTTTATCCGCCGGAACTCCTGTAATTGCCAGCTTTGACGACAGAACCGATCTAAAGCGTATAATTGAGAAGAACCGTCTTGGACTGTTTACTTCCGCCGGAGATTCCGATGCTCTCGCGGACGCTATTCTTACCCTTTACAAAAATCCTGACATGCGCCGGGAAATGGGTCAAAATGGAAGAATGTTCGTTTTAAACAATCTTACAAAAAGTATCGGATCGGAAAAATATTTTGAAATAATCAGGGCTTGTTTGTAAACGATAAGTCAGTTGATTGCAATAGAAGGCAACAAATAAATAAAATATCGGAGTTGAAAACATGCTTACAAATCAGGAAAAAGAAATTTTAAGACAGCTTGCGTCGGAATATATGAGTTATGCGTCATTGCCTGTACAAAAAGAAAAAATATCCCTTTGGAAATCACTTAACCGCAGCAAAATGCAGCGCCCTATGGTCACTATTGACCAGCTTCCATGGAACGAGCTTGTGTGTGATGAGCTTGTTTGCAAGGTGTCAGACCCTATATTCAGAAATGTCGAAAATTATCTCAGAAAAGCCATATATAAATGGAAGAATTTTCCGGTTGACATGGTGCTTGACCCTTTTATTCCGGTTTCAAAATCTGTCGTAAATTCAGGTTATGGGATTCATGGAATAACCCATCTTATAGGAGCCGAGACGACCGCTCCGTCACAGCACTATGAAAATGTTTTACAACATACTGAGGATATCGAAAAAATCAAAGATATGACCTTTTCTATCGACGAGGAGGACACAAAGCTTCACGAGGCTGAGGCGCATGAAATTTTTGACGGAATTGCCCCTGTTTTAATGACCGGCGGAGTCGGATTTCACCTGGGTATATGGGACGCAATTTCATGTCTTATGGGGGTCGAGGATATCTATTATGATTTGGTTGACCGTCCCGGGCACATTCACGCAATACTTAACCGCTTTACCGAATCGGCGATACATGGAATTGAAGAAGCCAACAGGCTTGAGCTTCATGACGATACAACAAATCTTTGCCATTGCTCGCATATTTATACCGATGAGCTTCTGCCCGACAGCGGACAATCCAAAGGTCCGAATTCCAAAAATTGCTGGGCATTCGGACTTGCACAGCTGTTTACCTCTGTCGGAAAGGATACCTTTGAGGAGTTTGAGCTTCCTTATATATCAAGAATGGCTGAATATTTCGGTATGATTTATTACGGCTGCTGTGACCGTCTGGATGACCGTCTGGATGTTGTGAAAAAAATCCCCAATGTCAAAAAGGTTTCGTGCAGTCCGTGGAGCGACAGAAATGCCTTTGCCGAGAAAATCGGAGGCGCACTTACCATGTCAATCAAACCGACTCCCGCTTTTCTTGCGACAGGAATTTTTGACAAGGATATTATCAAAAAGGATATTGAGGATGCCTGCAATCTGGCTAAGAAAAACAATCTTAACATGGAATTTCTGCTTAAGGATATTTCCACAGTACAAAATCAACCGTCACGCATAACCGAATGGGCAAATCTTGTTATGGGAATTGTTGAAAGCTACTAGTGTCAACAGATTTTAATAATTAATTGTGTCACGAAAATGATATCCCCCTCATAAACTGTATTGAAGAAAAGTACTGATTCGATTGTCTGACCGATTTCGGTTCAGCGATTGACGAATCGGCGGAAGCTCTTCAAATACCGTATTATAGGGGGATTATTATTTATGGACACGACAAACTCCGGCGCATCAAACTTTAAAGATGCCGTATGCATAGATGCCGGAAGGATTTATGATTCGTGCAGTGACAAGGAATGTATCGAGAATCTCAGAGTGTATTTTACCGACTGCGTTCAGGACGAAGTAAACAACGCAATCAGCGTAAAGCCGAGAAGCTGTAAGGTGCTGACAGCCTATCTTGACCTTGAGCCTGTACCGTTCAACAGAGGATATTACACAGTAGACATAACCTTTTTCTTTGAGGTAAAGCTTGATCTTATAAGCCTGCCGCAGTCCTGCTGCACAACAGTAAAGGGACTTGCTGTACACAATAAAAAGGTTGTTTTGTACGGCTCTGACGGAAGCGTAAAGATTTTCAGCAGTGATTTAAGGATTGACGATGACGATAATCAGCTTATGCCTGTAAGGAACTTACCTAAAGCCGTATGCCAGGTCGCCGAGCCTATTTTGCTCGCGGCTAAGCTTACAGACTGTCCGATTGAATGTGATTGCTGTGGCTGCAAAATACCCTGCTGCGTAAGCAATGCCTTTGACGGCGAGTTTCTCAATCAGAGCGAGAGCGATAAATTCTGTTACTGCACAATCGGACTTTTCACAATCTGTCAGATAGAGCGCAATGTACAGATGCTTGTTCCGGTATATGATTTCTGTATACCTGACAAGCCCTGCTCCTGCGACAATGACAGTCCGTGCGATCTTTTCAGAAAGATTAAGTTCCCGACAGACCAGTTTTTCCCGCCGGAGCAGAGCGATGACTCGTGCGGGTGCGGCGAAAGGGAATAGGCATGACCGGAGTGAACGGACCCGGCGGTTGATAAGACAAAAAAGAGGGGACCGTACTTTTGTATTGTGCGAACCCCTCTTTTTTGTACGTGGTATATCATCGGCATCAAAATACTTGATTTTTGAAAAACATTTTTGATAAATGTTCAAAAATTATACGTTCTTTTTTTAGACAGACTGTGTTATACTGGATAATATCGTTAATTCAAATTCGAAAAGGGGTGAAGTAATGAGCGAAAGGAATCGAATGAAAATCGGATGGCGATTTTGGGTTCTGTTGTTGATTTTGGTTTGTTTGCCATTGCTCTCATCTTTTTCTAAATACGATAAATCGAATGCTGAGCTGCCTTCGGCGTATGAGCAGACTTCAAGCACTTTTTCGGCTATTGTTTCGTTTTCGGATAACATGAAAATTTCAAGCGGTATTTCAAAAGCAGATGAAATCAGATACATCGACCGTAACGCTTTTACGTTGATGGCATATGATTTTCTGTTAATGGACGATGGTGTTATCCAGTCAGACTTCGCACAATTTCATGCTCAGTATTCATTTGATGATTGGAATATATACAGCATGACATCGTTTTATGTGTTACTATGCGGACTGATTTTTGTATTTATGTGTTTTGGAACATTATCAGTGATGCTTTTTGTGCGTGGATTCATTCGTTATACAATGATTCCGCACAGTATTCACGCGCCTCCGTATTATTGCCGGGAGACATTTGAAATCAAGGGGCAGATATGTTAATAGAGCATAACTGACTTTTCTGCTTATAATTGTTTTTAAATTGTTTTTCGGTATGACAGCCCCCAAAATATCGCTTTGCCATCGGATTATATCTGACTGGTATGCGGTGTTTTGACAGGCTGTTTTTGTTTTTGTAATCGCTTAAAGGAAGTGAGAATATGACGAAAAAAAAGAAAAAGAGCCGGAGCAATATCGTTCGTGCCCTTTCGTTTTCTTCGCAGATTGCTTTCACTATAGCTGCGTGTATATTTATCGGCGTATTTTCAGGAAAGCTTCTGGACAGTCTTTTAGGCACTTCCCCCTGGCTGCTGCTGATTCTTTCATTGCTTGGTATGGCTGCGGCATTCAGAGCAATATTCGCTTTAGGGAAAAGGAATGGAGATAAATGATGAAATTATCTGATATTGCAAAAAGAATGATATTGGTTATCGGCATTTCGTTTTTAGTGCTGATTGCGGCCGGTATCGCATATTATCGTTCGTTTGCGTTTCTGCCGTTTGCTTTGGGAGCGTTTTTGGGTACGGCTCTTAATGTGTATAAGGTGATTATGCTTGACCGCACAGTGAAAAAAGTTGCCGGCATGGAAAAGGAGAAAGCGGGAAACTATGTAACCGTTCAGCGTTTTTTGCGATTTTTGCTTACCGGAATAATATTGGTTTTATCCGCTCTTTTGACGTTCATCAATGTTTGGGGCGCGGCAGCCGGTGTTTTAACATTCCAGATCGCAGCTTTTTTCATTAAAAATTTTAACGGTCATGACGAAAACCCGAATGAAGAGACAAAAACTTAGGAGGTGACTTGCGCTGGACTTTAACAATAAAACGTTATGGATTCTCAATATATTCGGTATCGAGGTTTGGATTACACAAACGATACTTAATACATGGATTATTATGGCTATGCTTATCGTGATTGCCGTTATTATTCGTATGACGATGCGAAAATGGAAACAGCTTCCGTCAGGTTTTCAAAATGTTGTGGAATTGCTTGTTGAATCCTTAGACAACATTGTGAAAAATACCGCCGGTGAAGAGCTGAGAAATCTCGGCGGCTGGTTCTTTATGGTTTTTGCTTTCTTCCTGATGTCAAGCATCGGCGGCATCATCGGCTTACGTCCGCCGACTGCCGATTTTGCAACCACATTTGCATTTGCATTTGCAACGTTTATCTTAATTCAGGCGATGGGAATTAAGCATCGCAAGGGAAAATATTTGAAAAGCTTTTTTGAACCGACCTTTATATTTTTTCCGTTAAATGTAATCGGAGAATTAGCAAGACCCGTTTCATTAAGCTTCAGATTGTTTGGGAATGTACTTGCGGGAATGATTCTTATGTCCTTAATCTACTCAGCGCCCATATATCTGCGATTTATTATACCGGCAGCACTGCATTTTTATTTTGATCTCTTTACCGGAATATTGCAAGCCTATATATTCTGTATATTGAGCTTGACATTTATAGGCGGCGCAGCGTCAACCGACACCGAATTTTAATAATAAACATTCGAGGAGGAAAAAACATGGATTCATTAGCTATTATCATCTCAGTAGCGCAAATAGCGGCAGCAATAGCACTTTTTAACGGTGTGCTTACCACTTTGGGACAAGGAAAAATAGTTGTTGCGGCAATTGAGGCAATTGCACGTCAGCCCGAGGCATCAGGCTCTGTAACAAGCACAATGTTTATCGGCTTGGCAATGGGCGAAACTTCCGGTATCTACGGTCTTTTAATCGCGATTATTCTGTTGTTTGCAAACCCGTTGATTCCTATTTATTTGCAATACCTTGGTTAATTAAATGATGATTGCCACAAAGAATGAAAGGGGGCGTTTTTTTGGAGATGCTCAATCTCGCGGCCGCTTCTGACGGGCGTATATTCGGATTGGATTCGCAAATGCTTATCAGCATCGGCATCCAACTGTTCAACGCGTGTTTGCTGTCGGTTGTGCTGTCGTTTATCCTGTATAAGCCCGTCCGTAAATTTTTGAACAAACGCACAGAAGGAATAGAAGCACAAATTAACAATGCCGAAAATAATGCTGTTAAGGCGAATGAACTCAAAGAGTTTTATGAAAAAAAGCTTGAGGCGCTTGAATCAGATCGACTAGAGGTTTTGGAAACGGCGAAAATGCAAGCTGCCCAAAAAAGAAAACAGATGCTTTTGGATACCGAAAAGGAAATAGCCGCTGTTAAAAAACAGGCGTTAGCAGATATACAGAGTGAGCGCGAAAATGCCGGTGAGGAGACGCGGCTGAATATTATTGAAGTCGCAACGGTCATTGCCGAAAAATTTGTCGTTGTTTCCCTGGATGATAATGCGCAAAACAGGCTGTTTGATGAAACGATGGCAGAACTGGAGAATGTATTATGACCGAAACAACAAAAGTGCATGTGCTTTCTTCGGTTTTGCTTAATGAAAACCAAATCTCAGCACTTGAAAATTTGATGTCAAAAAAGCTCGGGAAGCAAATTGAAATTTCATCGGAAATTGATTCTTCCATGATTGGCGGACTTTATATCCGGTATGATGGAATTGTTATAGACCATACGGTGAAGAAACAGTTGCAGGATTTGAAAGAAAGCATCAAAAGGAGAGGTGCTGTATGATTATCAAAACCTCTGAAATAAGTGCTGAGATAAAAAAACAAGTAAAGGCCTTTTCTTCAAAGTTAAGCGCAACCGAAACAGGTAATGTTATTCAGGTCGGCGACGGTATTGTGCGTGTTGACGGGTTGAGGGGAGCGATGAACGGCGAGCTTTTGGAGTTGTCCTGCGGCTCATATGCGATAGCTTTAAATCTTGACAGTGACAGCATAGGCGCCGTGCTTATGGGTTCGGACGCACAGGTCAAAGAAGGAGATGAGGTCAGGGCAACCGGAAGCGTAGCCGAGGTTCCTGTTGGAGATGCTTTGCTTGGACGCATGGTAAATGCACTTGGTCAACCAATTGATAAAAAAGGCGAAATCCTGTTTACAGCCACACGAAGAATGGAACGCATAGCGCCCGGGGTAATACAGCGCAGGGAAATCAGTGTGCCGTTGCAGACCGGTATTAAGGCGATAGATGTGCTTGTGCCTGTCGGAAGAGGGCAAAGAGAGCTGATTATCGGTGACCGCCAGACGGGAAAGACGGCACTTTGTATTGATACGATTATAAATCAGAAGGATAAAGGTGTTGTTTGCGTCTATGTTGCCATCGGACAAAAAGCCTCAACGATAGCGCGTATTGCCAAAACACTGGACGAAACAGGCGCTATGGAATATACAACAATTGTTGCCTCTGCCGCCGGTGATTCCGCATCATTACAATATATCGCGCCCTATGCCGGCTGCGCCATCGCCGAGGAATGGATGGAGGAGGGAAAGGACGTGCTGATTGTTTACGACGATTTATCAAAACATGCTGTTGCGTACCGCGCACTATGTCTTCTTTTGCGCCGTCCGCCGGGTCGTGAAGCGTATCCCGGAGATGTCTTCTATCTTCATTCAAGACTTTTGGAACGCGCGGCATGTATGAGCGAGGAATGCGGCGGAGGTTCGCTTACCGCTTTGCCGATTATAGAAACGCTGGAAGGCGATATATCCGCATATATCCCAACCAACGTTATATCCATCACCGACGGACAGATATATCTGGAAACCGAGCTGTTTAACGACGGCGTTCGCCCCGCAATAAATCCCGGCTTTTCAGTATCTCGTGTGGGCGGTGCAGCTCAGATAAAAGCCATGAGAAAGATTGCCGGTTTGCTGCGTATTGAACTGGCTCAGTATAGGGAGCTTGCCGCATTTGTGCAATTCGGTTCTGATTTGAGTCATGATACTTTGGAACGTCTGAATCACGGAGAACGCATAGTGGAGGTGCTTAAACAGCCGCAATATACGCCTATGCCCATTGAAAAACAGGTGTTGATGATGTATGTGCTCACGAATAATTATCTGTCCGATGTAAGCGTTGACGGGGTGCAGAAATTCCAGCGGGATTTTCTTAAATTTATTGATGAATATCACAGCGATATAACAAATGAGCTTAGGGAGAAAGAAGATATTTCCGAGGCTGATGAACAGAAAATCAAAGTCGCTGTTGTCGAATTTAAAAAGCGCCATATCTATCGCTGAAAGGAGGAAGCCATGTCATCCGGTAAAGCAATCAGGCGCAGATTGACCAGTGTAAAATCTACGCAAAAAATCACAAAAGCGATGAATATGGTCGCTGCTTCCAGACTGCAAAAAAATAAAACAAACCTGATAACAGCAAGGGATTTTTTTATTCAAACAACAAAAATAATAAACCGTTTTAAAAACAGAGAAGACATTTCGGAAAATATATTTTTAAATCCTGAAAAGATTAACAGTACGGCTTATCTTGTCATAACGAGTGACAGGGGGTTATGCGGAGGTTATAACACGAATGTTATGGAAAAAGCTCTGTGTCACATGAATGAAGGCAAAAACGAAAAGATAATTGCTATCGGACTCAAGGGTTATGATTATTTCAGTAAGCAAGGCAAAAATATTATGAGCAGATATGATGACATGCTCGAATCGGATTTCTGTGAAGAGTCAGAACATATAAAAAGTCTTTTGCTGGAATTATATACCTCCGGAGAGATTGACGAGATTTATATTGCATACACAAAATTTGAATCCGTATTGACCCATGTTCCGTGCGTAAAAAAAATCCTGCCTATTGAAAGTGATTCGGAGGATTCCAATCAAGCTGACTATATGAAATACGAACCGGAGGTCACTTTTTTTCTGGATTATGCCATCTCAATGTATGTAAGTGCATTTATTCATACCGCACTGCTTGAATCCTTTGCCTGTGAACAGGCAGCACGGATGCTAAGCATGGATACAGCTGTAAATAACGCGTCCGATATTCTGGAAAAATTGACGCACAGTTATAATCGAAGCCGTCAAGCTGCTATCACACAGGAAATCAGCGAAGTAATATCAAATCGGAGAGGGTGACTTTGTTTGACTGACAGAAATACAGGCAAAGTGGTACAAATTGTCGGCGCGGTGCTGGATATCAAGTTTGAAAATGATATTCCCGCGTTATACAGCGCAATAGAAATTTTGAACGGCAGCGAGACCGTTGTGCTGGAGGTTATTCAGCATTTGGGAGATAAGGTTGTCAGGTGTATTTCCATGCATCCCACAGACGGGTTGAGCAGAGGGATGGAGGCGGTGGATACCGGCTTGCCTATATCTGTACCTGTCGGACAAGAAACATTGGGGCGGATGCTTAATGTGCTGGGAGAGGCGATAGACGGGAAGCCGCAACCTAAAACAAAAGAGCGCCGCTCGATTCATCGGGCTGTTCCGGGCATCTCCGATCAGGCAACAAGTACCCAAATGCTTGATACAGGTATAAAAGCAATTGATTTGCTGTGCCCATATTCAAAAGGCGGAAAAATTGGTCTGTTCGGCGGTGCCGGAGTCGGCAAGACGGTATTGATTATGGAGCTTATTCACAATATTGCACATGAACACGGCGGATATTCCGTTTTTGCGGGCGTAGGTGAACGTACTCGCGAAGGCAGCGACCTGTACCATGATATGATAAGAACCGGGGTAATCAACAAAACGGCGCTGGTGTTCGGGCAAATGAGCGAGCCTCCCGGAGCCAGAATGAGGGTGGGTATCACAGGGCTGACTCTTGCGGAATATTTTCGCGATGCCCTGCAGCAGGATGTATTGCTGTTTATTGATAATATTTACCGTTTTGTGCAAGCAGGCTCAGAGGTTTCCGCTCTTTTGGGACGCGTACCGAGCGCTGTAGGATATCAACCCACGCTGGCGACCGAAATAGGCAGCCTTCAGGAACGGATTACGTCAACAAAATCCGGTTCAATCACCTCTGTTCAGGCTATTTATGTTCCTGCCGACGACTTTACAGATCCCGCTACCGCAACGACATTTGCCCACCTTGACGCAACTACGGTTTTGTCGCGGGAGCTTGTAGAGCTTGGTATATATCCGGCGATTTCTCCATTGGAATCTACCTCCCGCCTCCTTGACCGAAACATATTGGGAGATGAGCATTATCAAACGGCGCGTTCTGTACAAAGTATTTTACAGCGTTACAAAAATTTACAGGATATTATTGCAATTTTGGGCGTAGATGAACTGCCGGAGGACGATAAACTCACGGTTAACCGTGCCAGAAAAGTGCAAAGATTCCTGTCGCAGCCGTTCTTTGCGGCGGAAAAATTCACATCAATTCCGGGTAAATATGTTCCTGTTTCCGAAACGATACGGGGCTTTAAAGAGATAATCGAAGGTAAGTATGACGAAATTCCCGAAGGAATGTTCCTGAATGCCGGAACTATTGATGACGTAATGGAAAGGCATAGAAATGGCTGACAAAAAAATTCGTTTGCAGATAATTACACCAACAGAAAAAAAGGTTGATGAAGCTGCCGAAATGGTAATCATGCGCTGTGTTGACGGCAATATGGGCATCCTTGCGGGGCATGAGGCGCATTCGGCGGTATTGGACTATGGAATAATGCGCATATTGAATGGCGGTGACGAGCGTCAGATCGTTATATATGGCGGTCTTGCTGTAATAGAAAGCGATACGGTCACTGTATTGACAAACGAGGCCGAATGGCCTGAAGAAATCGACCACGCACGTGCAAACGCAGACCGTGAACATATTGAACGGCATCTGCGGGAGAAAACTGACGACTTTGAAATCAAAAAAGACCGGATACGGCTCAGGAGGGCATTGATGCAAATTGAAGTCAGCTCACCATTACTTCTTAATTCACAAATGAAGCAGGAATAGAAGGGAGGTTATCCGAAATTTATACGGTATCAGGAAATTACTATTTCTGGTGTCAGTCCGTTAATTTCAAGTGTGATGCATTTCTGTTCCAAATAAAAATAACCCACAGTTTCCTGCGGGTCAGCTTGTAGACAAACTTAAACATTTTATCCCATTTTTGATTCATCAATCATCGCCAGTATATTTTCTTCGGGCGTTTCGCGTCCGACCTGATCACCTGTGCCGATGATAAGCCTGTTACACCCTTCAAATGCTTCCTTTATCTGTCTTACCTCGGATCGGACCTTGGCTTCATCGCCCTTTATTAAAGTCTCAACAGTATGAACATTACCGTTAAAGGTTACTTTGTTATCAAGAACCTTTCGAATATATTCAAGCTCCTCCAAGCTGTCAATATCGCCTCCGGGAGGACGTTCAAAGGGACAAACGCAGTCAATGCCTATTTGGGCGAAATCCTCAGCTGTTTCAATGCTTTTTCCATGAAAATGTATGTGCAGGAGCTTTTCTTTTTTATGCAGTTCATCACATATGGCCTGTATATACGGTTTGTCCCACTCACGCCACATGCTTTTTCCGATAAGTGAGTTGCACGAAAAGGAGCAGCCTATATTATAGCTCTCAAAATCGGTATTTTCTATGACCTTTCCGATAAAATTTTTCTGATACTCAATATAACGGTCACGGTATCTTAAAAGTACGTTTTTATCTTCATCCATAAAATACATAACGGCATTCTCAAACCCCATTATATCGGCGATAAAATCAAAAAAAGGAGTTCCTGTCCAAAGCTCAAGCAGATAGCTTTCGCCGATGCCGTTATGAGCATTAATAACACTGCCGTAATCAAATTCGTTGCCGGGGTCGAGAAGCATATCGACAGCTTTTTCAAGCTCTGACGGATCATCAATCATTCGCTTGGTGACCCAGCACGGCTCAATTTTATCATACATTTTTTTAACGGTAAAAATATTACCCTTATGGTTATGAACGGTTGTCTCCTCATAGCCGTTCAGTGTTACCGAGGTTTCGAGATTTTGATTTTGTATCTTCGGAAACGCAACACCCCAGCCCTCGCACTCATATTTTGAAAAGGTGGTTTTTAAAGCTTTCCAAAAGGGGATTTCGCGTTCAAATTCAATCATATCCACACCAAGCACCAGCGCGGGATAATAATACCATAATTCGGGAGCAACAGGGATTCTGTCGGATTTTATGCCTTTGTACGCGTTAAGCATACGTTTTTTAGGTGTCATACCTTCCAATCTATCCTCACCACAGCCTTCTTTTCACCGCTTTCGCCGATTGCGGAAATAAGCTCATCCACATTGTAGCCGTCAATCACATCGGGATTTATCTGTTTTCTTTGCTCGACAGCCTTGATTATTTCATCAATTTCAATATCAAATGGATTGACGGGAGCAAAGCGATATTCCGTTGATGTCTCTGTTTCATTGTCATAAAACGTAAGCAGTGCGCCGTTGTTTTCAGGTGCGTCCCACATAACCGTACAAATTTCAAGTCGTCCGCCTGTTCCGTTTATCTCTATTTTTTCGTCCCATGAATTGCGTTCGTATCCTATTTTTGAAAGGGGATGGGGGAGTGTCTCAAAGGTTGCGGCAATATGGTCTTTAAAAAGCATAACAGCGGTAACGCGGCGGTCAAAATCGGTATCGGGAAAATAATCAATATCAGCAAAAACAGATTCAGGCCTGCCCAAAAAGTGCATGGTCATGTCAAGCATATGACTTCCGGCGCATTTGAGTATAGCTCCGCCATAGTTTCTTGTAGTATTCTTTGCCCAGCCCAAGTCAGCGGCAGTGAAAAAATCACCCCAGCATTGATAGCTTCGTATTTGTGCGGAAATAATACGCCCGAGCCTTGGAAACAGCTCCTTGCCCTTGACTACAGCGGGAAAGAACCGTTTCATGTATGTTGTGAAAAACAACTGTCCGCTTTTTTGGGTTTCTTTAACAATTTCATAAGCTTCATCGCCGCTGCACGCCATAGTTTTTTCGCAAATGACATCTTTGCCCACCCTTAATGCCTCTATAGCCATATCCTTATGGAATTTCGCACTTGCTAAAATCGAGACAACATCAACCTCGGGGCTTTTTATAAGCTCACGGTAATCGGTTGTGAATGCCGCTCCGGTTTTCAGAGTCCACGGCTTTGCGTTTTCCTCACTGATATCAGCAATATATGTAACCTTACCTCCGGCTTTTTCTATAGCGTTAAAATGAAATTTCGAAATATTTCCGCATCCTATTATACCAAATCTTACCATTATTCGGTCTCCTTTTCGTTAATTCTGTTTTTCTTCCGTCATGACTGCCTTTATGCCGTTTTGCTTGTCATTTCTGAATGTGTTTATGCCCTCGCTCAGGTTGTCAAGAGTGAATGTATGGGTTACAAGGCTTTCAATATCCACAAGTCCTTCCTCGACAAGCTTGATGCAAAGCGGAAAATAAAGCGCGGGACTGGCATGTGACGGAATGACTTTGATTTTATCATAATGGATTTTTGTCGTGTCAAGCTTTATAATGCCTCTGTCGCCGTAGCCGATTCCCAAAAACGCCACTGTTCCGCCGATATTGCACACATTAATACCGTCATTTATTACAACAGGAGGAGCGGTTACAAGAACTTTGTCCACCGTAACAGGGATATTGTCGGGCGCGAATACTTCTGTTACGCCCCATAATTTTGCAAGAGCTATCTTTTTTGTGCTTGAGGGAAGCTCTGTAGCGTAAACGGCTACTGCGCCGCTAAGCTTTGCAAGCCTTGCCGCCATGAG
>JGI994J12354_10003417_pt1 | contig 14871 bp, 13 predicted proteins | sample IntmicLarv3ML3BL_FD_12354 | JGI IMG/M metagenome (IMG submission 12354)
CGAGTCACAGGCCGCTCGGGCGCCGCCGCTTCTGATGCCCCGGCCGCCTTAATGGCCGCAATAATGCATTCGGCCGAAACCCCCTCAACGCCCAAAAGCCCCTCCTTAGAATCGACACTTTTGCGGCGTTCCCTGCCCGGTATTTCGGGGATATAGGCGTGCAGCAAACGCCCCTCCTTGATAATGCCGCTTATATGCGAACGTATCAAAAAGCCCGCACCGTCCGAATCGGTCAGCACTATTATGCCGCGGCTAATGGCCAGGGTACGCAATAGTGCGGCCATTTCCCTGTTCTTAAAAAGACCAAACCCGTCCACAGAAATTATCAGCCCGTCTATAATATTAGACAGGTGTATCTTGTCATATTTGCCCTCAACTATAATAGCCTCTTTAACAGCCGTCACGAGGCCAGCCTCATCAGTTCACACATCAGCCGCTCAATATCGCGGCGCTCGTCAGTCGTATTGGATTTCAGTTTCTGGTCACATTCAGCAATAAGCTTAATAGACTGCCGCAAATTTTCATGCGTCAGCCGGCGGCAAAGCTCGTCCGACTTGCGAAGCTGAAAGGCATTTCCCCTGTACCCGAAATCAGCCGCTATGGTATCCAGCGGCCTGCCGCTTTGCTTGCCCAGTGCCGCGCGCAGCATGCTGACATAGGCCGAAGAAACGGCCGCCAAAATGGTAACAGCCTTAGCACGCTCATAAAACAATCCGTCTATAATGCCAAAAACCTCGTCGCCCTTGTGATATAGGGCGGCGCGAACCAGATTAAACACATTTACAGAAACCGAAGGAACACACACAGCCTCAATGTCCTTGTCTGTTATGCTGCCGCCCTCGCCTACATATACAATCAGCTTCAAAAGCTCGTTTTTCAAAATCTGCAAATCATCCCCGCAATATTCGCAAAGATAGCGCGCAGTAGTGGCGTCAATCCTGCATTTGTGCTTTTGCGCAACAGACTGCAAAAGCCCCGACATTTTCAGGCTGTCCAGCTTTTTAAATTCTATGGTGTTGCCCTGCTTTCCGGCCGCTGCCAACGCTTTTTTTATTTTTGCCGCCTTATGGTCAAGCCCGCCCGATGGATAGAAAAATACCACCATGTTGTCAACCCCCGCCAGCTCACAAAGCAGCTCCATATCCTCCTCTGAAAGCGTTTCCAGCGGAAAATCGCTCACAAGAATACATTTCGCGCCAAAAAACGACACGGTTCGCGCCGCCTCATATATATCCTCAAAGGCCGCTTTATGCCCCATCCTCTCAATAGCCTCATCGCCAAAAGAAGCACATATTTTTTTTACATGGCTTTCGGCCAAAATAGGCTCGTCGCCATACAGCACATAAAGGCCGCTGAGCGCGCCCTGCTTTATGCGGGCAGAAAGCTCTGCTTCGGAAATAACGGGCATGTAAAATTCTCCTTGCTATAAGTTGGTTCGCGGCGTTTTTAGCAAGAGCGCCGCATAAAAAACTTGTTATACCGCACAGGATATGAGATAATAAAAATCATAAACAACAGTGCTATCTGCGAGTCCACAAAACTGAACAGGAGTGATACAAATGGAAACCTGGGATTTATTTGACAGTACTCGTCAGCCTCTCTTTCGCACACATCGGCGCGGAGAAAAGATACCTCCGGGCGAATACCACACAGTCATTGAAGTTTGGACCGTCGACAGCAATAAAAACGTACTTGTTACCCTGCGCGACCCAAATAAGGAAGAATACCCGAACAAGTGGGAAAACACCGGCGGCTCCGCTTTGGCCGGCGAATCCAGTAAACAGGCCGCTGTAAGAGAATTGCATGAGGAAACCGGAATAATCGCCGCTGAAGACGAGCTGTCTCTTTTAGGCACATACAAAGAGCCTTCGGCTTTCATCGATATTTATTTGCTGCGCCGCGATATTTCCATTTCTCAGCTAACCATGCAAGAGGGCGAAACGGTGGCCGCAAAATGGGTCACACTGCAACAGCTCGACACAATGATTGACGATGAAACCTTAGCGCTTCCCACGGGCAAAAGACTTGCCTCGGTCAGAAAGGCCTTTCAAAAGCATCTCGACCTTTTCTAATCCCTCTCAAAACTGCAAAATTGAACGCGAAGGAATGCGGCTAACCGTCATTCGCCCGCCCGACATATGCACAATCTGGTGCTGCGAAGAGCACCGGCTTTGCTTTCCTGCCTCCCGGTACCATTGCGCAGTCGCCTCAAGTTCGCGCCCGCAAAACATAAACATTCCGGCCCCGGGCGTGTTTTTCACAGCTCCGGGCACACCTATCGAAAGCGTGAATTCGGCATTATTAACAGGCTCGTCAACCGCCGGAATGGCAATGGTAAAATCACTCGATGATATATACATTCCTCCGGCCGGACTCATAACAAATTCCAGCCCGTTCAGGGCCATTTCAAGCTCACCTATCAGCGTGTGCTCCCCCGCGGCGGCCGAAACAGCATGGTAATATGGGCTTTTCTCATCCGGCGGCGGCATCAAAACAGCCTTGGTCTTAACCCTGCCAAGCACCTCGGCAGCACCGCCCGCCACATCGGCATTGTACGAAGGAATCACAACAAGATCCAGCTCACTAATACCCAATTCAGCCATGGCCGAGCTTATGCCCGCAGCCGCGTATTTGTCTGCGCCGCAGCCCAACAGCGCCGCACTACCGTTTTTGCGCAATATAACAGCGGTGCCCGAATAAATATTTGGAACAGCAACCGTAACCACATCATATTCGAAAGCCACATGCGAACCAATACCCGAAAGCAAAACAAGCACACATAAAACAGATAAAAGCTTTGCCCTTTTCGCGCGGTTAAACACCAGGTATATACCCACTATAAATAAAACCGCCGCCAAACACATCATTACATAAAGCTCGCCCGTGTATGCGCGGGCAAATGGTATCTTCGCTGCCAACGCGGCAGCCGATTTCATGTATTTAGCCAGCATTCCGGCCAGCCATAAAGGCGCCTGCGCAGCCGCGCCCAAAACCGGCACGGCTGAAATAAATACAGCCAAAAGTCCCGACAGCAGCATAGCCGACACAATGGGCATAACCAGCAAATTGCCAAGCACAAACACCAAGCTATACTGATTAAAATACAGCAATACAAGCGGAGTTATAGCGATATTGGCCGCAAGCGTCGCGGATACAATATTCACAAGCCACGGCACGCGGCAAAGAAACGGAACGCGCCGTTTTATGGCCAAATCTATACTTTTGCTGAAAGCCATCATCCCAAAAAGCGAAAAGACCGACATAAGAAACGAAAGGCTCACCACATAAAGCGGGTTCACAAGCAGCATAATAATAACCGAAATGGAAAGCGAATTGAGCGTATCAGGCTCTTTGAGCAAAATCTGCGATAAAAGATATACAGCATACATTATACCGGCGCGCACTATCGAGGGCGAAAACCCGCAAACCGCGCAGATAAACAGCACAACGGGCAAACAAAGCGCGGCCGAAATACGGTGCCTGATTCCTATGCTTTTGAACAGCCGCATAAAAAGTCCGGCTATAATGGTAAGATGTACCCCCGAAACGCAAATTATATGCGCCAGTCCGGCAATATTAAAATTCGAATAAGTCTCTTCAGAAATGCCCGAACGGTCGCCTATGACAGTGGCAGTGAGTATCGCGCCGGCATCACCGGGCAGATTTTCCGAAAGAAACGATTTTATATACCTGCGCAGCTTTATTATCTGATACATAACAGGCCTGCTTGCGGCCGGCGTAACCTCCGGCTCAATGCCATAATGATTCACAGAGGCAAGAAGGGCGGTGTTTTCAGAAGCAAACCGGTCAACACCGCTGCCCGACGGCCTGTAAAAATAAACCTCGCAGCGCACGGTGTCGTAAGGCTCAACTTCCAGCAAATCCCTTGACACAAGGTAAAAGCTCATGCCGTCAGGCTCGCCGCCCACCGACGATTCCAAAAGGCTGCACCGGTAATGCAGCGAATCGCCCCTGCGAACAGGATCGTCCAAAAGCCGCGCGGATATATCAGCCTTTTGGTCATAATACTGCTGAGGCGGATCAAGCACATTTCGCTGCCGCCATCCCAAAACCAAAATCGAAATTGCGCAAACACAAAGCGCGAGCATAATAGCGCTTTTCAAAGAAAACCGCGGCATGAAAAATAAAGCGGCGCCGCCGAGCAAAAGCAGGGCGGCAATAATAACAATACCAGTAAACCCGGCACCCACAGCAGCAAGCATGGACAAAAGCATGCAAACGGCCGCTGTAAACGCGGGACGCTTTACAGCCATCATTTAAAGAACAGCGGCAGCGGCTCCAGAAAAATAATATCATCGCGCTTGGCGGCATCGCCCTCAGCAAGTATAGCACAGCAGCCAACAATCTCGCCGCCCGCCTTTTCCACAAGACTGCGCACAGCAAGCAGCGATTCGCCCGTGCTAATAACATCATCAACAACGAGCACGCGCTTGCCCGCCAGCATCTCAGAATCATCGCTGCCCATATAAAGGGTTTGTATGCGGTCGGTCGTGATAGACCGCACCTCAATTTTCAGCGGATCCTTCATGTAAAGCTTGGTACTTTTACGGGCAACTATGTAGCCCTTCCCGCTTTGCCGCGCCATTTCATAGGCCAGCGGAATCGATTTTGCCTCGGGCGTGACGATAATATCAAATTCCGGCGTCTTTTTCAGCAGCTCGGCGCTGGCCGCAACGGTCAGCTCAACATCGCCGAAAATAATAAATGCGGCTATGTCGATAGTATTGTCAACAGTGCAAATGGGCAATTCGCGGCTGAGTCCGGCTATTGTCATTTCGTGAAACTTTTTCATATAAGGGCCATTCCTTTCTATTTGCCGCAGCCGCAAAAAACCATAAAACAGCCTTTTACGCATAAGCATTTGTCTCGCGTGAGCATCTCATAGCTCGCGCTTTTTTATTTACTCGGCACAGCTTCCCCGCGCCTGTTCCCGTGCTATGCCATATTAACGCTCAATTTTTGCCCGCCGAGCAGATGAAAATGCAGGTGCCCAACGGTCTGGCCGCCGTGCTCGCCGCAATTACATGTAACGCGGTATCCCTTGCTCAGTCCCTGCTCCCGCGCAACCTGCGCGATAGCCTCGTATATTTCGGCAATAACAGCGCTGTTATTGCCGTTAACGCCATCCATCGACGTAATATCATGGTTCTTTGGTATAAACACGGCGTGAAAGGGCGCCTGCGGCGTAATATCCTTAAAGGCCAGCACACTCTCGCTTTCAAAAACCTTGTCGCTGGGAAGCTCCCCCGCTATAATCTTGCAAAAAATACAGTCCATGATACTTCCCCTTTCCTTTATTCAGCCTCGCCTGTAGCCTCGGCCACGATCGAATGAACCGCCGCCAGCGCCTCAGGCGCCTTGGAAATATCCTTGCCTCCGGCCATAGCGCTGTCGGGGCGGCCGCCGCCGCCGCCGCCCGCAATGGCGGCACACGCCTTAACAATGTTTCCGGCGTGAACTCCGGCAGAAACAGCCTGCTTGCCGCAGCCCGCAATAAGCGAAAGCTTGCCCTTCGCCACAACGGCGAAGACAGCCACAAGATTGGGATATTTGTCCTTCGCGCTGTCCATCAGTGTGCGCACAGCGTCCGGCTCCATGTCCGAAAGCTGCGCCGTAACCACATTCAGGCCGCCCAGCGGCTTGCCGTTTTCAAAAATAGCCTCGGTCTGCTGCGCCGCCAACTTGACCTTTAAATCATTCACGGCACGCTCGGCCGTTTTCAAATCGGTAACAAGCTGCACGGCCCGCGCAGCAACCCCTTCAGGATTGGCCTTCAAAGCAGCGCCAACCTCAGAAATCATGGTCTTAAAGCTGTTCATCAGATCAAGCACACCCCGGCCAGTAACCGCCTCAATGCGGCGCACCCCGGCCGCAACCGAGCTTTCAGAAAGTATCTTAAACAGCCCTATTTTGGCCGTGTTGTCTACATGCGTTCCGCCGCACAGCTCGTTGGAAACGTCGCATTTCACAATGCGCACGGTGTCGCCGTACTTCTCGCCAAACAAAGCCATAGCCCCCGAGGCACGCGCCTCATCGATAGACATTTCGGCCGTCATCACATCATATGAAGCCAAAATATATTCGTTCACAAGCCCTTCAACAGCCGAAATTTCCTCTGGCGTCAATGCACTGAAATGGGTAAAATCAAAACGGCAACGAGCGCCGCTAACCATAGAACCGGCCTGCTTAACATGCTCGCCGAGCACATTGCGCAAAGCCGCCTGAAGCAAATGCGCCGCCGTATGGTTGCGGCGTATATCCATGCGCAGCGCGGCGTTTATTTCGGCCTCAACCTCGTCCCCAACCGAAACGCATCCGCTTTCAACAGCGCACTTGTGCAGATAAATACCCTGCTCGGTTTTCTGCGTGTCCAGCACGTTTAAACACGCGCCGCCGCCCATGATAACGCCGGCATCGCCGACCTGTCCGCCGCTCTCGGCGTAAAAGGGCGTCCTGTCCAGCACAATAATGCACTCGCCTCCGCTCACCGAGCCAGCGGCTTCGCCATAAGTGGCTTCGTCCCCGGCAACAATAGCCAGAACGCGCGCCGCATCGGCCGCTTTCTCATATCCCATAAACTCGGTCGCAGGCAGCCCCTTAAATAGGTCAGGGTTTCCCTTCCATGCGTCGGCGCCCGCGCCCTTGCGCGAATCGCGCGCACGCTTGCGCTGATCCTGCATAAGCTCGGTGAAAGCCTCAACATCAACCGAAAGGCCACGTTCTATAAGTATATCGGTGGTCAAATCAAGCGGAAAACCATAAGTATCATAAAGCTTAAATGCGTCGCCGCCCGAAAGAACCTTGCTGCTCAGTGCGTCTATCATGTCGTTCAGCAACTGCAAGCCCTGATCAATAGTGCGCCCAAAGGAATCCTCCTCAACAGACACAACCTTTTTTATATATGCAACATTTTCCAAAAGCTCGGGATAAGCGGCGGCATTTTCGGCCGCAACAGTGTCCACAACCTCGTAAAGAAAATTTTCCTTTATACCCAGCATACGGCCGTGCCGCGCAGCGCGGCGCAGCAAACGGCGCAGCACATATCCGCGCCCCTCGTTCGATGGCATAACCCCGTCGCCTATCATAAACACAGTAGAACGGACATGGTCGGTAATAACACGCAGTGAAACATCCTTTTGTGCGTCAGTTTTGTATTCCACATTGGCTATGCGGCTGATGTGCTTCATAATGTTCTGAACGGTGTCAACCTCAAAAAGGTTGTCAACCTCCTGCATAATGCAGGCCAACCGCTCCAGCCCCATTCCCGTATCGATGTTAGGATGGCTCAGCGGCGTATAATTATCGTTTCCGTCCGAATCAAACTGGGTGAAAACCAAATTCCAAAATTCCACAAACCTGTCACAATCACAGCCAACAGCACAATCGGCCGAGCCGCAGCCGTGTTTTTCCCCGCGGTCAAAATACAGCTCGGAGCAAGGGCCGCAGGGCCCCGCGCCATGCTCCCAAAAATTGTCAGCCTTGCCGAGCCGTACAATGCGCTCAGACGAAACGCCGACATCTCCCGTCCATATATCAAAGGCCTCGTCGTCGTTCTCGTAAATGCTCACCCATAAGCGGTCAACCGGTATGGCCATAACCTCGGTACAAAATTCCCAAGCCCATGCCGTGGCCTGCTTTTTAAAATAATCACCAAACGAAAAATTGCCCAGCATCTCAAAAAAGGTACCGTGCCGCGCCGTCTTGCCAACACGCTCGATATCGGGCGTGCGTATGCATTTCTGGCAGGTGGTAATACGGGCGCGCGGCGGTGTTATCTCCCCCGTAAAATATTTCTTCATAGGGGCCATGCCGCTGTTTATCAGCAGCAGGCTATTGTCATTCTGCGGCACAAGAGGAAAGCTCTTCAGCCGCATATGCTCCTTTTCCTCAAAAAAAGCAAGATATTTTTCGCGTATATCATTCAGCGACATCCATTCCATTTTTCGTTATCCCCTTAACATTCCATATAGAAAAGCCCCCGAAAAACGGGAGCTTTTGCTTCACGCATTTTCTTCTGTATTATACAGAAAATGCCCTGCTTTGTCAATGCCAAACGCCATGATAATGCAATTATCCGGCCGGCGGCACAGGAATTATCAGCTTTTGGCCGGGGAATATGATATAAGGCGCCTCTATGCCGTTCGCGGCGGCTATGGCCTGCCATGGCACACCAAACTTTTTGGCTATCAAATAGAGATACTCGCCTGGCTGCACTGTGTAGTAAAACCGGCAATCGCACACGGGTGGCACGGGGGCCGGTGGCACAGGCACAACAGGACCGGGCAGAGGCTGCAGCCCGAAATACGCGCCTATAGCACGCGCCTGCGCGTCGGCAAGGGCACGCAAACCCTCCTCCGAATTCAAAAATGCGCAGTCGCTCGGGTTGGTATGAAATCCCTGCTCGTTGAGCATAACATTCTTTGTCCCCGCCGCGACAGCCGCGCGTATAACCCCGTAATAATCGAGCGATGAATTAGACGGCAGCGTGCGCGTTTCGGTGCCGCGAAACTGGTTGCCCATGGCGGCGGCCGTGGCCTTGCCTATTTCTGCGGCAAATGGCTGGCTGCCCGGCTGCGCTACCGAATAAAAGGTTATAACCCCGCTGGCATTGGGATCGTCAAAAGCATTGCTGTGCAGCGATAAAAACATATCTGCGCCCGCGCCCGTGCGGCCGCGCTCCTCAAGGCTGGGATTCTGCGAATTAGATGTGCGTGTATACTTTACCGTGGCGCCCATCTGGGAAAGCATATCCCCCAGATAAACGGCCAGCTTCATCATGGCGTTACCCTCGTAATATCCGGGGCACACGCCGGGATTGTATCCCTCATAATGGCCGGGGTCCAAAACTATAATCGGCATGGAATTCCTCCTATGTTGTTATGAAATAAAGACGTCCATAACATTATATGAAGGAAGACACATAAATGTGTTTTATCTGTTGGCAGTTATGTTAAAATCAATCTCGCCCAGCCGCTTCACGATAAACTCGTTCAGCTCGCAAAAAACCTCATGAAAAACGCAGTCGTCACTGCTGGGACGGCTGCAAGCGTATCCAGGAGCACAGCACGGCGAAATATGTATCTCGCCCATAATGGCGTTCACAACATTCAATAGTGTTATTTCGTTCCGCGGCCGCGCCAGAATATATCCGCCGCCCACGCCCTTCATCGAATCAACAATTCCGCTTTTGGCCAAACGTCCCAGTATTTTCAAGGAAAACCGTAAAGATACGCCCGTCTGCTCTGATATTTCGCTGGCGTATATACGTATATTTTCTGTTTGGGAAAGATAGTTTACAATTCTTATAGAATAGTCAACTTCCCGGCTGAATCCAATCATCAGCTTACCTACTTATCTTTAAATTTATTGCTTCTCACAGGATGGCGCAGCTTGCGCAATGCCTTGGCCTCTATCTGGCGTATGCGCTCACGCGTAACGTGAAATTCTGCCCCAACCTCTTCCAGGGTGTGGCAGCGGCCATCCTCCAGCCCAAACCGCAAACGTATAACCGATTCCTCGCGCAGCGTAAGCGTTTTCAAAACCGCGTCTATATCCTCGTTGGTTATGGCTTTCAGCGCAGCATCCTCGGGTGCGAGTGCCTCTTCGTCGCGTATAAAATCCATCAAGCGCGAATCCTCCTCGGGGCCGATAGGCGTTTCCATAGAAACAGGCTCCTGCGCCACGCGCATAATCTCACGCACCCGCTCAACAGGCAGCCCCATAGCCTCAGCAACCATTTCCTCCGAAGGCTCACGCCCATTTTCGTGCAAAAGCTGGCTCTGCACCTTTTTCAGACGGTTTATGGTCTCAACCATGTGAACAGGGATACGTATGGTGCGCGCCTGGTCGGCAATAGCGCGGGTAATAGCCTGCCGTATCCACCATGTAGCATAGGTTGAAAATTTAAATCCCTTGGTATGGTCAAACTTCTCAACGGCCTTGATAAGGCCGACATTACCCTCTTGAATAAGATCAAGAAAGTGCATCCCGCGGCCTACATAGCGCTTGGCAATACTCACAACAAGGCGCAAATTAGCCTCGGTGAGCCGCCGCTTGGAGTCCATGTTCCCCATGAGTATATCATTGGCCAGCGCAACCTCCTCTTCGCCGCTCAGCAAAGGCACACGACCTATTTCCTTTAGATAAAGCTTAACAGGGTCATCCAGCGAGATGTTCTCAACACTCAGCGCCTTGGCCGGATCCTCAACCTCTAGCTCCTCCAATTTAAGCTCGTCCTCAGACGGCTCAAACTCGTCGTCTTTCTCCAGCAGGGGCGGGTCCACAATATTAATGGTAGTCTGGTCGGGCCCGGTCAAATCGTCCAGAGTTTCCTCCTGCTCTTCTTCGGCCGGTTCAACATACCCATCATTTATCTGCTGTTCTGAGTTCTTGGCAACCTCATCCAGCTCGCGGTCGATATCGTAGGTATCAAATTCCTTGTCCTTTTCCCTTTTCTCATCCATATTTTTCATACCTTTCTGCTCTTGTCACGCAAGAGTTTCATTTTCTGCTCCCAGTCGTCTGTATCTGTGCCGGGAGAATCCAGCTGTTTTTCCGTTTCCAGTACGCCAATGCAATCATTAACAGTCTTGCTCAGGCTTTCAAAAGAGTGCGCCATAGATGCAATATGAATTATTCTTCCCATTTCGGCGGGCGAAAAATCTTGTGAAAGCATGGAAAATTCAAACTGCCGGTTTTGTTCACATATATTCTTTACAGCCGCAAAAATGCGGCGGTTAAGCTCGGTAATAAAATGCCCCGGAGTAAGCTCGGAAAACCGCTCCAATTGCCCGCTGTGGTTCATAAAAACACAAAGCAGCGTTTCCTCAGCGGCCGCCGCGCGGCGATGGGCCGAAGCGTCAGGATTTAGCTTGTCCACGCGCATGGTATCGTTAACAGTCTTTTGCAAAAGGCGCTTTTTCCCGGCGTTCTCGCTTTTTCGCTTAAACGCCTTGGTCTCAGCCAATATAGCCGATTTGGCAATTTTATACGTATCGGCCAAACGTCCTGCGTACAATTCCATAGCTATCGGGTCAAGTGTAGCCAAAACCTCAATACACCGGCGTATATATGTCGCCGTGCCCTCGGTCGTGTCAATGTCAATTCCGGCCTTCAGCGTCAGCAGCCGGTAATCAACGTCGCTTGCTGCACCGTCCAGCAGCGCGCCAAACCGCTCGGGTCCTCCCCGCATGCGCAGAAATTCATCGGGATCCTTGCCGTCCGGCACCCGCAATATCCTAACAGGCAGGCCTATCTGGCGGCAAACGTCCATAACCCTGTCGGTCGCCTTCGCGCCGGCGCTGTCGGCGTCCAGAGTTACCATAAGCTCCTCCGAATTGCGCGCCGCAAGCCGCGCCTGCTCCAAAGTAAAGGCCGTACCCAGCGCAGCAACAGCGCTGCCAAAGCCGGCCTGGTGCAGCGCAATAACGTCCATGTAGCCCTCAACCAGTATCAGCCCGCGGTCGCCCGACCGAAAGTTCAAAGCATATAGCGTTTCGCCCTTTTTATACACGGGCGTATCAGAAGAATTTATGTATTTAGGCCCCTCGGCATCGGGCAGCTTACGGCCGCCAAAGGCTATAACATTGTTGCGCTGATCAAAAATAGGAAACATAACACGCCCGCGAAAAAAATCGTAATACCGCCCCGTCTTGCTCGATTTTCCGCAAAGATTGGCCGAAAATATCTCGTTTTCCTGAAAACCCAGCCCCGTCAAATGGTTGAGCAAATGCTGCCATCCGTCGGGCGAGTATCCAATGCCAAACTTGCGTATAGTATTGTCCGAAAGTGCGCGCCCCCTAAGATAATCCAGCGCAGGTCTGCCCGCCGCCGTGCTCAGCTGCTTGTTAAAAAAGCGCGCCGTCTCGCGGTTAATCTCGTATATGCGGGTTTTCAGCCGGGCATAGCTGTCGTCAATGCCCTCGTCAGGCATGGGCACCCCGGCCCGCTCGGCCAATATACGCACAGCCTCAAGATATTCTACGCGCTCTATCATCATGACAAAGGTTATCATATCCCCGCCCGCTCCACAGCCAAAGCAATGGAAAAAGCCTTTTTCGGGCGAAACCGAAAACGAAGGCGTTTTTTCGCCGTGAAATGGGCAAAGCCCCATCAGGTTGGAGCCTGTCCGCTTTAACGGCATATAGGCCGAAACCAGCTCTTCCATACCTATGCGGTCTTTCAGCGCGGCTATAAAATCACTACTTATGCGCACTCCGGTTCCACCTCCTGTCGTTTCGGGCGTCGGCCTAATAAGTTCCCCATGCTGCGCCGCTTAGCGCCGCAGCAAGCATCGGCCAACTCTAATCATACAGCGTCACACATAAATTCCTAATAAGTTCCCCAGGCCACAGCCATAAATATCAATATTCCCAATATACCGGCCACCATAAGCATGCTGCCTATAGCAAGACTTTTCATAATGTTGCCGTTCCTGTCCGGATTTTTGCAGCGCTTGTAAACAACGGTTGATAAATACATATCCGCCAGCGGAAAAATCGAAAGACAAATCGTAATAGCGGCCTCCGAGCGGCTCATAGCCTTGGCCTTCATCAAATGAAAGGCGGCGTTTATCACATAAAACGAGGTTGTAACTATATATGCAGCGTATAGTACAACCATCAAAGCTATGCCTACATGCGGCCGGCTCAGCTCGTCGGGCAGATAGTCAAAGGTCAGCACGATATTGCCGCGCATAACATGCCACACAAGCCAACAATAAAGCAAATATGCTATCGGCTTTGAAAAAACTGAGCAATAAAGCATGTCACTGGCCGCCTTTTCGCGGAAATTTTCGGCCTGCAGGCTTTTCACAATCCGCGGCAGAAAAAGCAGCGTAAAGTTTATCCCCGTGAGAAATCCCCATATAATAAGAATGACACCGACATGCTGCGGATATCTAAAGAAAAAAACCATAACTATCTGAAGCGCCACCGCAATCAAAACATACCCTACCGTAATCCCCTTGTTCTTGGTCATGTCTACCCCTCAGTCAGAAAAATTTTTCGGAACAAACAGCTTCTGAAAAATCCGCACAGCATATCTGTCTGTCATTCCGGCAATAAAATCGGTAACGGCGCGCTCTGTTCCCTCGCGCTCCATAATCATCGTGTATTCGTAAGGAAGCTCCATAGCATGCAGGCAGTAATATTCATACATGCGCCGCAAAAACGAGGTTATCTTGCCCTCCTCGGCCTTGGCCTTGGGATTAACATAAAGCGAGCTGAAAAGATATTTGCGCAGCTCCTGCGAAGCCTCGCCAATTTCGGGCGACATAGCTATGCGGTTTTCGGCCATGTTGTCGCTGCCCACCAAAGAGCATTCACACACCGACCTCACCATGCAGTCAATCCGCTCCGATTTTTTGTGCCCCAGCATATCGCGGAGGTCCCCCGGGATGTCCTGCTCACCTATAACGCCGGCGCGTATAGCGTCGTCAATATCGTGGTTCATGTATGCAATAAGGTCGCTGGTTCTAACAACCCTGCCCTCCAGCGTGGAGGCCTCGCGGCCGGACGTATGACATTCAATACCGTCCAAAACCTCGGCCGTAAGATTAAGCCCACGGCCCTGCCGCTCCAAAATCCTGCAAACCCGCACGCTCTGCTCATAATGCCGAAATCCGAAGGGCGTAAACAAATCCAGCGCCCTCTCGCCCGCATGGCCAAAGGGCGTATGCCCAAGATCATGCCCCAGCGCAATGGCCTCGGTAAGATCCTCGTTCAGCCCCAGCGTCCGCGCAATGGTGCGCGCAATCTGCGAAACCTCCAGCGTATGCGTCAGGCGTGTGCGGTAATGGTCGCCCTCAGGCGATAAAAACACCTGTGTCTTGTGCTTCAGGCGGCGAAAGGTGCTGCAATGAATTATTCGGTCGCGGTCGCGCTGAAAATCCGTACGCAAATCACACGGCGGCTCATCAACCAAGCGCCCCAAAGTATCGGCGCTTTTAGCCGCCCCGGCCTCCAAAAAATCATATTCGCGCTGTTCAAGCTTTTCTCTTATCGTGGGCATAATTATGACCGTTCCTTTCGCTTTGCTCAGGGCACAAAACCAAATAAATGGCCATAATTATGTGCGCATGAGCGGCGGTCCTGCTGAAGGCCTGCTGCCAGCTCGCGTTTTAAATAAGTTTGAATTTATTCAAACTTTTGCCCTTCCTCGGGTTACATATTAATAATATACGGAAATAATACAGAAAGACCTTTTAAAAAGCAAAAAATTCTTCAGAAAATATTTTTATGTCGCTTTGTGCCCGTGAAGCCGAAACAATGGCCAGGCGCAGCTCCTCCAAAAAGCCGGGCAGCACCATAGCCGTAACGGCCACCCTGTCCGAAAATTCGCGTCCGATAATGCGGCACCCCTCGCTATTAAAGCAGGGCTGCAAAGCATTGTAAACATCATAATCCAAAAGCGTCCCAACCCGCACGCACGCGCGCATACACAGCAATTCAGCACCCGAAACGGCGGCGGCCGCGGCGGCAGAATAGGCCGCAACAAGTCCGCCCGTTCCCAAAAGAACGCCGCCAAAATACCGCACAACCGTTATCGAAGCGTTGTACAGCCCCTCGCCACACAGCACTGAAAACACAGGCTTGCCCGCCGTGCCGGAAGGCTCTCCATCGTCGCTCTGCCGCGCGATTCCGCCCGTCAGACGAAACGCGTGCACAACATGCCGCGCAGCCGGATGCTCCGAGCGCACACGCTCAAGCACGGCGGCGGCCTCCTCCTCGCTGCTCACAGGCCAAACAGTGGCCAAAAAGCGCGAACGGCTAACCATATGTTCGGCCGTAAAGGGCGCCCCGGGCGTTATGTAGTCATGCATACAGCACCTCCAGTATGGCTCCCGCCTAT
>JGI994J12354_10003418_pt1 | contig 14868 bp, 14 predicted proteins | sample IntmicLarv3ML3BL_FD_12354 | JGI IMG/M metagenome (IMG submission 12354)
AAATCACGTGTTTTATTAAAAGCAAAAGACACTTGCATTTCTGTAAGTGCCTCTTAATGAGAGCGGAAGACGGGGCTCAAACCCGCGACCCTCAGCTTGGAAGGCTAATGCTCTATCGACTGAGCTACTTCCGCGGTAGATAACCCCCTTAGTTTGTCAAATCCTGTATAAAACTTCGTTCTTCAAATTCCGGGGTGGTGGGCAGTGATGGATTCGAACCACCGTAGGCGTACGCCAGCAGATTTACAGTCTGCCCCATTTGGCCACTCTGGTAACTGCCCTTTCGTTAATTGCGGTGCAAAGGTACAACTATTTTTTTAACTTGCAAATAAAATCAATCATTTTTATTGCAGTAATTGCAGATTCATCGCCTTTGTTGCCGTGTATTCCTCCTGCACGGTCTTCGGCTTGTTGCATATTGTCTGTAGTTAACAGTCCGAATATCACCGGGATATCTTGAGTAGCATTAAGTCTTGATATTCCGTCAGTCACTCCTTCACAAACATAATCAAAATGCGGTGTATCTCCTTTTACGACACATCCCAGAATGATTACTGCATCGACTTCGCAATATTTTGCTACCTGCTGCGCTCCGAATGTAAGCTCAAAGCTTCCCGGAACGCGAAATACATGAATGTTATCATGTGCAACTCCATGCTTTTCAAGGGTGTTGCATGCCCCTTCAAGAAGTTTTTCGGTGATGGCGCTGTTCCACTCAGAAACAACAATTCCCAATCGCATGCCTGATGCATTGGGAACGCTGTTAAAATCGTAAGAAGATAAATTTTGGTATGCAGTAGCCATATTTATTTATTTGCTAACTGAACACGTGTGATATATTTATCTATGTCCATCGCTTCCATTGAACCGGCATGTTTCTCTTTTATTGTTGTATATGCTTTTAAAGCTTTATCAAACTGTCGGAGATTTTCATAAGCCAGACCTGCTTTTTTCAGGAATATCGGGCTTATCAAGTCATTATCGGCTTTTGAAGCAGCTTTCTCGAAATACGAAATACCTTCTTTAATATTGCCTGATTCAACGTAACAGTCACCGATAAGTCCGGTTATGGCAGGTGAAATATAATCTTCATTCGTACTGAATGATTTAAGATGCTTCATGGCATTTTCAATATCACCTAATTTGAAATAACAAATGCCTGCATAAGCTTTTGCGAGATTACCTGATTTCGTGCCGCCGTATTGTTGGGTTATATACTCAAAACCATCATAGTCAAAGCCATTTCCGTTTAACGCGATGTTGAACGAATCTCTTTGGAAATAATGTTCACCTTTGAACAATGCTAAATTAGCCTTGTCGTTTTTTGGAGCAAGATACAGGTAGTTATACGACAGTATAGCTCCGATTATTACTGCCAATGCAACAATTCCGTAAGATATGTTCTTCTTGTTATTTTCTATAAACTTTTCCGAACGTGAAACAATTTCTCCAACTTCTTTCTCTGCGCTGGTTCCTCTCTTATCAGTCACTTTATTTGCCATAATATTTTATGTTTATGTTTTTATATATTAATGTATACTGTTTTCATTTCAGCGTGCAAAATTAGTTTTTTTTGCGGAAATAATGCATAAATCGTAAGATATTTTTTATATTTGTCGAAAATGTAATCTTAGCGAAGTAGATAAGTCTATGATAATAAAGAAAATATCTGTTTTAAATTATAAGAATATACGTCAGGCGGAAGTTGTCTGTTCGGTCAAAATAAATTGTTTTTTCGGTAATAACGGAATGGGGAAAACAAATTTACTTGATTCTATATATTACCTTTCATTTTGTAAAAGTCATGTGAATACACCTGACAGCAGATTGATTTTTTATGGTGAAGACATGTGTGTGGTACAAGGGGTTTACGATTTTGACGGAAAGGAAGAAGATATATTTTGCGCTATACGTAGCGGGCAGCGAAAGCAATTCAGGCGAAATAAAAAGGAATACGAGCGCCTGTCGGAACATATAGGATTATTGCCTTTGGTTATGATTTCGCCGTCCGATTCCGACTTGATAAGAGGAGGCAGTGACGAACGCCGTCGTTTTATTGATATGATAATATCGCAACACGATAAGCAGTACCTCAATTCTCTGATTCAATACAATAAGGCGATGATGCAGCGGAATGTATTGTTGCGGGAGCGCCGTAATGACGCATCGTTGTTTGATATCCTTGAGATGCAGATGGGTAGTTACAGTGCATGGATTCATGAAAAACGAGCATTGCTTGTTGATAAGTTAACACCTATATTTAATGAATATTACGGGATGATTTGCGGCTCGGGTGAGTCTGTCGGTTTGAATTATGTATCTTCACTGACGGTCGGGGATATAATAAAAGACCTTAAAGAATCGCGTGCAAAAGACATGATGTTGGGTTATACATCGACAGGAGTACATAAGGATGATATAGAAATGACTCTTGATGAGCAACTTATACGCCGCGTCGGTTCGCAGGGACAAAACAAAACGTACTTAATTGCTTTAAAACTGGCACAGTATGCTTATATTGCAGAAAACGGAGTGACAAAACCAATACTTTTGCTTGATGATATCTTTGATAAGCTCGATGCAAACAGGGTCGAAAAAATAATAAACCTTGTTGGCGAAGACCGCTTCGGCCAGATCTTTATTACGGACACAAATCGCAAATATCTTGACCGTATCCTTGAAACAATGGAGCAGGACTATTCGCTTTTTGAAGTAGAAAAAGGAGGGGTTGTGAAAAATTGAAAAATGAAAAATGAAAAATGAAAAATTATGATACGAAGGAAGTCTGAACAATTGAAAGAGACGCTTCGTCTTTTCTGGCGGGATAATCCCGAACTATACCACAAGATGCTTGAAGCAAGGGTTCAACGTTTGTGGGGTGAACTTTTTGGCCTTACTGTAGCGGAAGCTACCTCAAATATATATGTTAAGAACAGGGTACTTTATGTTTTTATGACTTCTTCTGTTATTCGCAGTGAACTGTTGTCAATGCGTAAACGATTGGTTACTACCCTTAATAAACACGCCGGCGCTGAAGTTATCGACGATATTGTAATAAGATAATACTCTCTCCCTATTGGGGGTAGTGGCTACTCTATACTCCTCAGAGCGTGGGGTAGTGGTTTCACTTTTAAAATTTCTTTCTCCGTGATAATCATTGACATTTTAACGTCATGATTTTCTGTCGTGATTGAATCTATTAATTGAAAATCGAAACATACCCCTATTATGGGTTTGTTTATTCCTGCCAGATACCTGTCATAATATCCTTTGCCTCGCCCTAAACGATTACCATTGCGATCGAATGCTACTCCGGGAACAATAAAAACGTCTATATCTTCCTCGGGAATTATGTCTACGGACGTTGGTTCTTGTATATCAAACACACCTTTATTCAGATTTTCTTTTCCGGTAAACTCATGAAAATTAATATCATTGCCATGAACAACAGGCAGCGCTATTATCTTTTTACCGCTCCATTCTTCTATAAGAACAGATGTTTGCACTTCATCTTTCATGCCAAAATATAAGGCGATACAATGAGCCTTTTGAAATACATCCGTTTGTGTGAGGATGTCACAAATATTATGAGATAATTCAGAGAAAATTTGCGTGGAATAGTTTTTTTTTTGCGCAGATATATTTGTCCTGATAAGTTGTTTATTCATACTAAACTACATACGGTTTTGTCAAACTATTGCTTGGTATAGATAATGAACTTACATTTTTGCTTTCGTTGTCTTTATTCTTTTCGAAGACTTCAGGTTTCCATATTCCTCTTTCTATTACCTCAATAGCCTTGTTAACAGCGGCGTCGTCTTTAAGAACTATCGGATAAAAGGCTTCATTATCAAAAAAGTTACGTACGATATATGCATGAAGATTTTTTACAATCAGTTCTTTGGAAATATTCATAAGCGTAGGGCGCTTTTTTATTCCTTTCGAGGCAGCGTATTCAGCCAATTCGTCCATGAGAGGTTGTCTATTCAGATACTCTTGTAATTCTTCATAACTTTCAAATTTATCGAGTGCGTCATGATTTTTATCCGAATATTCGAGTGTAAACTGGTATAAGATACCGGAATTAACTAGTGCGGAGTAATAGGATGTTATACCAACGGTATCTGTCGGAATAAAAATATCGGGCATTATCCCTCCGCCGCCATAAACGGTACGGCCGTTTTGTGTTTTATACACAAGCTCTTCGTTCATCTTTATGCTGTCGGCATAAAAAAATTCGCCGTGCATATATCTTTTGTTTATATCCCGGCTGTACTCATCCGATTTACCTAACTCATAATCTTTTTGTATACATCTTCCCGAAGGAGTATAATAACGTGCAATCGTAAGAAGCAATTCTGATTTGTCGCTCAAATCAAGTTTTGTCTGAACGAGGCCTTTTCCGTATGAACGGCGTCCGATGATAAGCCCTCTGTCATTATCCTGTATTGCACCGGAGAATATTTCGCTTGCCGAACCGGATAATTCGTCGATAAGCACGACTAATGGCGCATCCTGACATGATCCTTTTCCGTTTGAAGGAGTATCTAAGCGGTCATAAGCTCTTCCTTCTGTATATACAATCATATTACCTCTTGACAGGAATTCGTTTATCATATATATCGCTGACTCCATATATCCGCCCGGATTGTTGCGCAAGTCTATAATAAACCCGGTTACATTTTCTTTTTTTAACTTCGCTATTGCCGTTAGGAAATCACTATATGTTGATCTTGCGAATTTCGTCACTTTGATATACCCTATGCGATTACTTACTTTGTATGATACATCGATGGAGATATTAGGAATGTCTCCGCGTGTAAGCTCAAATTTTGCCAACTCTTCTGCATTACCGCGTTGAATACCGAGCGTCACTTTACTGTCTTTGGGTCCGCGCAACATTTTCATAACTTTGTTTGTATTGAAGTTGCACCCGGCTATAGTAGAATCGTTAACGGTTATAATGCGGTCAAACGGCATCAGTCCGGCTTTTTCGGCAGGACCACCTGAAATAATACCAATTACCATGAGAGTGTCGGTATTCATGTTGAATTGTATGCCAATACCGCTAAATGAACTTTCGAGGTCTTCGTTTGCCATATCAACATCAACAGCAGGAATATATGATGAATGTGGGTCAAGTTCGCTGATAATGCTCTCTATGGCACTTTCGGTTAGATGATTTATGTCAACCGTATCAACATAGTTCCTGTTTATCATATCGAGCGCTTCGTTTATTTTATTTTGTCCCGAACGCAGTATCTTTTGTTGCGGACCAATTCCGCGATAAAATCTGCCTGCATAAAAGCCAAGAATAAGACTTAATAAAATCAATATTATTATCCATAAAAATGGTCTGTACCTGTTCATCTTTTTATATTATAATGTTGGTATTTCAATAAAATCAACGGTGATAGCTGCCCGTTTCAGCAGTTCCAAGCCTTCTTCCGTGTGATACTTTTCGGAAAAGACTACACGTTTTATTCCGGCTTGTATGATAAGTTTCGCACATTCAATACAAGGCGATGATGTAATGTAAATAGTGGCATCCGAACTATTATTGTTAGATGCTGCTACTTTTGTAATAGCATTTGCCTCTGCATGAAGAACATACGGTTTTGTCCTATTATTATCATCTTCACAAATATTTTCAAACCCTGAAGGTGTACCGTTGTATCCGTCCGATATAATCATTTGATTTTTAACGATTAAAGCTCCTACTTGGCGACGTAAGCAATATGAATTTTCCGCCCATATTTTAGCCATTCTTAAGTAACGAACATCAACTTCAAGTTGTTTTTTATTTTTGTCTGTCATATATAGATGTCAAAACTTTGCGTTTTATTCCATTTACAATCAAACTGCAAAAATACGGAATAAAATGAATAAGAAAAATTTAATAAATGCAAATAAACATCATCGTATTATAATCTTACTTGATAATATTCCGTTACGTTGCAGCAGAGCATCAATTGTAGGCTGTTGGTAACGGAATCTGATATAAAGTCTGTTTGGGTCGTCGGTATCGCCTTTGCTCAAAATACTTTCCATAAAAGAAGTCGCAACAGCCTTACTGAATATCCCTTCTTCTTTAAATGCCGAAAAAGCGTCTGCCTCAAGTACTTCCGCCCATTGGTATCCATAATACCCCGCTGCATATTCGCTTTCGGTAAAAATATGGTAGAACGAAGTAGTAAGTAATGTATTAGGCACTTCCGGCAATACAACTGTCGGTTCCCATGATTTTTTCTCAAACTCTTCAAACTCTCCGTCGAAAGGTTCGGTAATAGTATGCCAAGCTAAGTCTAATAAGCTGTAACTTATTTGTTTGCAGCATTCGTGTCCGATATTGAAATTTGTTGCGTCAATCAATTTTTTTACTATGTCGGCGGGAATTTTCGCACCTGTTTCATAATGAACTGCAAACTGGTCAAGAAATTCTTTTTCTTTCAGCCAGTTTTCCATTATTTGAGATGGTAATTCCACGAAGTCAGGCTCTACATTTGTTCCGGACAAACTTTCATATGTACACTTGCTTAATATTCCGTGCAGTGCATGTCCGAATTCGTGTAAGAATGAATATCTCACATCGGAATACGTGAGAAGTGTAGGTTCAGTTTCGGTAGGAGCACTGAAATTCGTTACCATAGAAACATGAGGGCGATGGTCAATCTCTTCATTATCTATATATTGCTCCTGAAAAGTATACATCCACGCTCCTGATGATGCTTTTGAGGGTCGTTGATAAAAATCTGTGTATAAAACAGCAACAAAGTTCCCTTTTTTGTCGAATACTTCATACACTACTACATCAGGATGATATACAGCAATTTTCTTATTTTCCCTGAAAGAAAGTCCGTAAAGCTTGTTTGCCAAATTGAAAACACCTTGTTTGACGCGTTCAAGTTCAAAGTACGGGCGTGTAATCTCGTCATTGATATCGAAGTTAAGGCTTTTGTATTTTTCGGAATAATAACTCCAGTCCCATGGCATTACCGTGAAATTTCCTACGTTTTCGCTACCGGTAACAAATCCTTGAATCATGCCGTATTCGTTGATAGCCAATGGTTTATAATAATCCAACAGTTGCTGCATAAACTCAACGACATTTTCTTCGCTTTTTGCCATTCTGTCTTTCAGTACATATGCCGCATAATTCTTGAAACCCATCATACGTGCTATTTCGAGCCGGATATTTACAATTTTCTTTACAATTTCTTTATTGTCATATTCGTTATTGTTATTACCGACATTTGTTTTAGCCATGTACATTTCTTTACGTCGCTCTCGATTGTCGGCATCGCGCATAAAAGGATAATAGCTTGGTCCCGATAGAGTGAACAACCATCCTTCCTGCTCTCTGGTTTTTGCTTCGGCAGCGGCTGCAGCAAGAATATTTTTTGAAATACCTGCGATTTCTTTTTCGTCAGTCAGCAGTAATTCGAAACAGTTTTCATCTCTTAGCATATTGTGGTTGAACTGAAGCTCAAGCAGATTCAATTCAGTTGTTATCTCACGGTACCTTTCTTTGTTTTGGGGAGAAAGATTCGCTCCTTTATCAAAAAATGTATTGTAAGTTTTTTGCAATAGCCTTGATTCTTCTGTTGATAAGTTCCATTTTAAACGATTGACGTATATATCTTTCACACGTGAAAATAATGTGTCATTGAGATACGTATTATGTTGGCATGCTGTTATCTGAGGTGAAATTATCTGAGAAATCTCAAGTAATTCATCATCATATTCTGCCTCCAGTAATCCGTAAAAAACTCCTGAGACACGTTTCAACAAAGAACCGCTCCTTTCAAGCGCCACAATTGTATTTTCAAATGTAGGAGGCTCGGGATTTTCCGTAATTTTTAATATTTCCTCATTCAGTTGCTTACAACTCTCATCGAATGCAGGAATAAAGTGCTCGTTTTTGATTTTATTAAAAGGTATTGTTTCACGAGGCGTTTTGAATTTACCCAATAAAGGATTCGCAGCATTTGTTATTATTATAAATGTCGCTGATAATAAAATTGTTAAGAAAAATTTTCTCATATTTCCTCCGTTTAGACGATACAAATATAACAAAAATTATATACATATATATTATTTTTAAAAAACTATGTATTGTGACATTCTAAAATTTATGCTAAATTTGCTGCATAAAATAATTATTTAAATATGAAACAGATGAAGAAAATCAATTTTTTGACTATATTAATATGTATAGGAGTATTGGCGGCATGTAACAGTACAGGTGATAAATATGTGATAAAAGGAGTTGTACATGACCATATTGCAGATGGAGATGTTGTGTATATTTATGACTTTAATGACGGTAGTATTATTGATAGTACAAAGATTGCAAGCGGGAAATTTTTTATTGAAGGTGATATTAATGATGCAAAAGCCGTAAGGCTTGTTGTAGAACATCATCACGTAAACTTTATCCTTGAGAAAGGAAATATCACTATTGATATGATCGAAGAACCTTATAAAGTTAATGGTTCTCCGCTGACGGAAAAGCTTAACAGTTTTTTGGCAGGATACGAAAAAATATTTGAAGATGTAAGAGAGGAGATTCAGAGCCTTAGCGAATCCGCATCTGAACTTGAGGTAATTGCGAATAGAGACAAGATCATGGAAAAAGTATCCGCAAAAATTGATCAATTGATGAAGTCGTTTCTTGAACAACATCCTAATGATGTGTTGGGTGCAATGATCTTATGTACTTGGGTAGAAAATCAGATAGGCGTGACTGAGGAAAAATTTGCGGAGTATTCAGGTATTGTCGGTGAACGCGTTCATAACTTCGGTCCTTTAAAGCAAATATCCGAATATTACGCAAGTATGGGTAAAACAGCTGTTGGTCAGCCTTTTATTGATTTTACGATTGAGAACGGAAATGTTGACGGAACGCCGGCTTCTTTATCCGACTATGTCGGAAAAGGCAAATATGTACTTGTTGACTTTTGGGCGTCATGGTGTGCCCCTTGTCGTATAGAAGCTCCCGTCATAGCCGAAGTTTACAATAAATATAAAGGGGATAAATTTGAAGTGCTTGGCGTTGCCGTATGGGACAAGCGTGATGCAACCCTTCAGTCGATGAAGGAGGATGGTCATGGATGGCCTCAGATAATTGATGCTCAGGCTATACCTACGGAGATATACGGTATACAGGGCATTCCTCATATTATTCTGTTCGGTCCGGACGGAACAATTGTAGCACGCGAATTGAGAGGCGAAAAACTAAAAAGTAAGGTTGCGGAAGTGATGAATCAATAAAAAAAGGAAGCGTAAAAGCTTCCTTTCTTTATAAAGCAAACGAAGGTTTGCGATGTATCCATTGTCCGCGTGTAAAATCCGGAAAATCTACGAGTGCACCTCCTCGTGCGACCGACATTTCGGACAGACCGGAGATGGCGCTCCACGCTGCAGCGTCGTAACAATCCATAGGAGCAGGTTTTTTATTGCGTATGGCATCAATAAGGTCGTACATCATAATGAAGTCCATACCACCGTGGCCTGCTTCGCGGGCTTTTGCCTCAAGTGAGCTCCACAATTTGTGGTCATACTTTTTGAACCAGGTATCCGATTCGTCCCATCGGTGCGGCTTTGACTCCCCTTCCACATAAACATTGTCGCCGTCATTCATCCATAAACCGTTAGTTCCCTGGATGCGAAATCCTAACGAATACGGGCGCGGCAGATTTGTGTCGTGCGTTACGATAATAGTTTCTCCATTGGCACATTTTATCATCGATGTAACGACATCGCCCAGATTGAAGTTAATTTTAGCATACGGATGATTTGCACCTCCTTTATCTACAACAAATTTATGCAGTCCGCGAGACTTTGTAGCCATGGAGCTAAGCGACAGAAAGCGGTTTCCGTGGTTTATGTCCATACAATTTGCGATAGGTCCTATTCCGTGAGTGGGGTATACATCTCCGTTGCGAGTGATAGAGTGCTGTGTACGCCACTGCGCTTCTGCAAAAGCCGTGGGACCCATGCGTAACTCGCCTCCCGCTTTATAAGAATAACTTGTGCCGTCATTGAATTTTATATCACGTAAATCGTGCTGGTAACCGCAAGTCCCGTGCATCATTTCACCGAACATTCCTTGGCGTGTCATATTCAGAGCAGCCATTACGTCACGACGGTAGCAAACGTTCTCCATAATGTTCAGTTGGCTTCCCGTCGTTTCCGATACATTTACTAAATCCCAACATTCATCAACAGTATTGGCTGCCGATACTTCAACTCCTACGTACGGAACACCGGCTTTCATGGCTGCTACCGACATCGGTACATGCCATTCCCACGGGCTGGCTATAATCACACAGTCAAACTCCTCGTTGTTAAGCATCTTTTCAAATTCCCGCTCACTTCCGGTATATACCTTAGGCTCCGGAACGTTGAATTTTGCAATATGTTTGAGTGTTCTTTCAAGAGGACCTTGTTGTATATCGCATATTGCAACAATTTTAGTATCTCCGATGGCTAAAACATTATTAATATGTTCCTGACAACGTGAGCCTGTTCCTATAAAGCCGAATTTCAGCTTACCATCATCTTTTCCCGTCGCTTTTTTCTTTTGCTGCGATTCTGCGGCATCATTAATTGAAGCTACTGCGTTTTCTGCCATTGTTAATCCTGCAACACCGATGCCTGCTGCAGTAACATGTTTAATAAAATTTCTTCTTGTATTATTCATATTATTAAGTAAAAAAATATTTAGCGCAAATATACTTAATTTTTTTAGAAATATCTTATATTTGATAATAAAAAAAGAGAGGAATTTGTTTCATACAAACCCCCCTCTGTTTTATTTTGGTCAAATCATTAACCTTTCGCAGCCTCCAACGATTTTTTTCTGAAATCTTTAAGCATTTTTTCCATCTCTAAAGATGCTTTACGAGCGCGAGTTCCGGCAGCTTTGTTTCCTTTAACGATTTGAGAATTTGCGTCTTCGATGAACGCAGTGAATGAAATTTCTAATTGTTTTACTAATTTTTCCATAGCTTTTGTTTTAAATAATTGATAATGAGTATGTTATTTATTGTAAACTTTTCGTTGCAAAGATAGTCCAAGTCGATAGAAATGCAAAAATACTTTTTTAAATTTCAGAGACACCCTCTATCATCACGTTAATTTTGGCGCAAAGATATACAATTATTGAAATATACAATGTTTTATATGAAAACTTTTGTATAAAAATTATGATTCTATGTATAAAGCAACCTTATTATTTATATGCGCATTTCTTACGCATTAATACAATAATTTTTTGTTTGATTTCAAAATGTAAAAAATATTATTAGAATAGTATGATTCCATTAAAAAATGGTCAGATTAAAACGAAAATAATTATTAATGGCGATTTTTAGTTTCAAATTATTTGTTTTGTAAGTAAAAAAAAATTAACTTTGCAGCTCGAAGGTTAAAATAATACTAGAAAACACAATATATTATGGATGCAAAAATTCAGGAGTTGACCGATAAAATCTACCGTGAAGGCGTTGAAAAAGGAAACGAAGAAGCCGGTAAGATTATAACCGGAGCTAAAGAAAAAGAAGAGTCAATAATCAGTGAAGCGGAAATCAAAGCTAAGCAAATTTTAGCGGATGCAGAAAAACAAGCGTCGGAATTGAAAAAAAATACCGAGGCTGAATTGCGTTTGTTTGCGTCACAATCACTGGAAGCGCTTAAGAGTGAAGTGGCAAATCTTGTGAGTGGCAAGGTTGTCGCGGATAATGTGAAAGCTACAACAACAGATACAGCTTTTATGCAGAAGACGATTCTTGAAACAGCAAAAGAGTGGGCTAAAAACGAAGATGTGACTATTCAGGCCGACGATGCGAAAGCATTGACCGATTATTTCGTGGCTAACGCGAAAGAATTGCTCAACAAAGGCGTAAAAATTGAGCAGGTGAACGGGAAGAAAACATCGTTCACTCTGGCACCGGCCGACGGAGCTTACAAGATAAGTTTCGGTGATGAAGAATTTATCGCATATTTTAAAGAGTTTTTACGTCCACAACTTATTGAAATGCTGTTCTGATGGGGAAATACTATTGCCTGATAGCAGGGTTGCCTGATATAACACTCGAAGATACCAAATCAACTTATTCTGTTACAGATTTTAAAACGGAAATAGAACCTCTTATGACCGGAGAGGATAAGCGGTATTTACGTTGGTTTTTTCTTAAATATGATAATTCAAACTTATTATCGTATTTGAGGAAAGGCTCTGTATCGGGATTTGACGGCAGAGGAGTCTTTAGTGTTGATGAGATAAAGGAAATATGCGAGTTAGTGAAGATTGATAAAAAAATACCGCGGCCTATGTATGTTCCTGCATATATACCCGGGTTCATAAAAAAATATTTTTCACGACTCGTTGAGGAAGACGAAGAAAAAGATGAAGACGAAACGCCTGCTAATAATAATATGCTATGGGAGGACAGATTATCTTCTTCATATTTCAACGAAGCGATGAAGTGCGGGAATCAGTTTCTTGCATCTTGGTTTGAGTTGAACCTTAATATAGGAAATGTTTTGGCAGCCCGTAATTGTCGCGAATATGGATTAGACCGTGAAGACTTTATCATCGGAGATAATGAACTTGCCGTCAATCTGCGTCGTTCGAGTACGCGTGATTTTGATGTCGAAGACCTGCCGGAACATTTAGCGGAACTATTTCAGATAGCTGAAGAGAAAGACCTTTTCATGCGCGAGAGGCGACTTGATGTTTTGCGCTGGAACTGGCTCGAAGATAATATAGCATGTAAGACATTTGATTTTGTCAGCGTTATGGCCTACCTGTTGCGTCTCGAGATGATTGAGCGGTGGTTAGGGCTTGGAAAAGAACGCGGAGAAAAAGCTTTCCGCAGCCTCATAACGGATATGAAGCGCGGAAGTGCGGAAGCATTGGAAAATTTTAAAGAAAATAATAAATAGATTATGGCTACTAAAGGAAGAGTAAAAGGCATTGTTTCTAACCTTGTTACGGTAGAAGTCGACGGTGTTGTATCACAGAATGAGATTTGTTATATAACCGTTGGCGGTGTACGCCTGATGTCGGAAGTAATTAAAGTAATAGGTAAGAATGCTTATGTGCAGGTGTTCGAGAGTACACGCGGCATGAGAGTTGGCGACGAAGCGGAGTTTGAAGGGCACATGCTTGAAGTGACACTCGGTCCGGGTATGTTGTCACGAAACTACGACGGACTGCAAAACGACCTGGATAAGATGGAAGGCGTATTCCTTCGTAGAGGACAGTATACTTATCCGTTGGACACGGAGTGTTTGTGGAACTACAAACCTTTAGTAAAAGCGGGAGATACCGTTTCCGCCGGTTCATGGCTTGGAGAGACGGTAGAAAATTCACAACCTCACCGTATAATGGTACCTTTTGTTTTTGAAGGTGAGTATACGGTCAAATCAGTCGTGACTGAAGGCGAGTATAAGGTAACTAATGTTATAGCCGTCTTGACTGACAGTAACGGAAATGACCATGATGTCACAATGATACAGAAATGGGCAGTAAAAAAATCTGTCACATGTTATAAAAATAAGATACGTCCGTATAAATTGCTTGAGACGGGTGTACGTATCATAGATACGGTGAACCCTATCGTTGAGGGCGGTACAGGCTTTATCCCCGGACCGTTCGGTACGGGAAAGACCGTTCTTCAGCATGCAATATCAAAGCAGGCGGAAGCAGATATCGTTATTATAGCTGCTTGCGGTGAGCGTGCAAATGAAGTCGTTGAAATTTTCGTGGAATTCCCCGAATTGGTTGACCCGCACACGGGACGCAAACTGATGGAACGTACGATCATCATCGCCAATACTTCGAATATGCCTGTTGCAGCTCGTGAAGCATCTGTGTATACTGCAATGACAATAGCAGAATATTACCGCAGCATGGGTCTGAAAGTACTTCTTATGGCTGACTCTACATCCCGTTGGGCGCAGGCTTTGCGTGAGATGTCAAACCGCCTCGAGGAACTACCGGGACAGGACGCTTTCCCAATGGACTTATCAGCTATCGTAGCAAATTTCTACGCACGCGCAGGTACGGTAGAATTAAGTAATGGCGAGAGCGGCTCCGTGACATTCATAGGTACGGTGTCTCCCGCGGGAGGAAATCTCAAAGAACCCGTAACGGAGAATACCAAAAAGGTAGCTCGTTGCTTCTATGCTCTCGAGCAGGCGCGCGCCGACCGTAAACGCTATCCTGCCGTAAATCCGATTGACAGTTATTCGAAATATCTTGAATATCCCGAGTTTGAAGAATATATAGCTGATCATATATCTCCCGACTGGATAGGGATGGTTAACGAAGTGAAAACACGTATGCAGAGAGGTAAGGAGATTTCCGAGCAGATAAACATCCTCGGCGACGACGGAGTACCTGTTGACTATCATGTTACGTTCTGGAAGTCAGAGCTTATCGACTTCGTTATCTTACAACAGGATGCATTCGATGCAATCGACTCGGTATGTCCGCTCGAACGACAGGATTTTATGCTTAAAAAAGTAATCGGCGTTTGTCGTACGGACTTTTTATTCGCAAAATTCCTCGAAGTATCCGATTATTTCAAAAAGATGATAAACTTGTTCAAACAGATGAACTACTCAGAGTTCAAAAGCGACAAATTTAATAGCTATAACAATTCAATTGAAGAACTTGTTTCTGAAAAGAAAAGCTCGTGATTAGGTCTTCAATTGAAAGTGAAAAATGAAAAGTGAAAAGTGAAAAATATTCGCGAATGAATTAACAATTAACAAAGATATGGCAACAAAAGCATTTCAAAAGATTTTTACAAAGATAACCCAAATCACGAAAGCTACAGATCGGAAGAGCGTCGT
>JGI994J12354_10003419_pt1 | contig 14866 bp, 15 predicted proteins | sample IntmicLarv3ML3BL_FD_12354 | JGI IMG/M metagenome (IMG submission 12354)
AGGTACCACCTTTGCCATTGATCGGGAGCGGGTAGCAAAAACACTGGGTTTTGACGGCATCTGCCGCAACTCACTGGACGCGGTTTCGGATCGGGATTTTGCCATTGAATTTTGTGCGGCGGCGGCATTGGTCATGGTACATATTTCCCGTTTGTCGGAAGAACTGATCATCTGGATGAGCCCTCGCTTCAGTTTCATTGATATTGCAGACCGTTTCTGTACGGGTTCGTCAATTATGCCGCAAAAGAAAAATCCGGATGTGCCTGAGCTGGCACGGGGAAAAACCGGCAGGGTAAACGGCAACCTGATTTCCCTTTTGACGCTGATGAAGGGGCAGCCACTGGCGTATAACAAAGATAACCAGGAAGACAAGGAGCCGCTTTTTGATACGGTGGATACCCTGAACGACACGCTGCGTATTTTTGTGGACATGGTTGGTGCGATAACAGTCAAGGCAGAATCCATGCGCTTGGCCGCACTGGAAGGCTATGCTACAGCAACTGATCTGGCAGATTATCTGGTGAAAAAAGGGCTGCCTTTCAGGGTTGCACATGAAGTGGTCGCAAGAGCGGTACGCACCTGTGTGGAGAAAGGCTGTGATCTGAGTGATCTGACATTGGCCGAGATGCAGGCTTTTTCATCGCTGATTGAGGCAGATGTCATGTCAGTGTTGACGCTGGAAGGTTCTGTTTCCGCGCGCAGCCATGCAGGCGGAACCGCACCAGCGCAGGTAAGAGAAGCCATTGCTGCCATGAAAAAGGATCTGGGGCGGTAAAATGGGTAGAGCCGGCTCGGATGCCGGTCTGATGTTGTTAACGAATCGGGAGAGTTTCTTGTTTGCCATTATTGAAGCTGCTGGCTGGCCTATCTGGTTCCTTTTGATTGCCTCGGTTGTCGGAATGGCGCTGATTATCGAGCGTCTCTGGTATTTGCGCAGTAACCGAATTGTACCGAAAGGCTTGTTGGACGAAGTAGTGCAGGTTTATCGGGATGGTAATGTCAATGAAGAAACCATGCAGCGGCTGGAGCAGAATTCCCCTCTGGGTATGATTCTGGCTGCGACTCTGCGTCATGCTGGGCTTTCCCGCGATGAGATGCGGCATGCTATTGAGGAAACCGGGCGGGGGGTTTTGCATCAGCTGGAACGTTTTCTGACGACAATTGGCACCATTGCCACGCTTTCTCCACTGATGGGGCTTTTTGGTACGATTGTCGGCATGATTGAGATTTTCGGATCGCAAACGGCAGGAGGAGCCAATCCAGTCCAGCTGGCACAGGGAATTTCCATTGCGCTGTACAACACGGGATTTGGTCTTCTGATTGCGATGCCGACACTGGTCTTTTACCGGCATTTCCGTGCATTGACAGACGGTTTTCTTGTGGAAATGGAAATGCAGGCAGCCAAGCTGGTCGAAGTGGTACATACCAGCATTCGATAGACGGCAGGTAGAGGGCGTGCATGAATTTTCGTAAGCGGAAAACACGGGATGAACCGGAAATCAATCTGATTCCGTTTATTGATGTATTGCTTGTTATCCTGATTTTCCTGATGGTGACAACTACGTATAGCAAATATACGGAACTGCAGATTACGTTGCCGACAGCCCATGCCGAAATGATGCCGGAGCGGCCAAATGAGCTGTATGTCACCATTGATGCGTCGGGTCAGTATGCGATCAACAATCATCGTGTCGCCTATGAAAATCCGGCCCAGCTTGCACGGGAAATGCGTATTATTGTGCCGGAATCAGATGAGGTGAAAGACCCGGTTGTGATTGTTGCGGCAGATGGCAGCGCACCTCACCAGCGTGTCATTAATGTGATGGAAGCGGCTCGTCTAGCAGGACTGGAAAGGCTGACTTTCGCCACGCAGTCAGAAGCAGGGAAATAGCCCCGGATCAATGAAGCCATCAGCAAAAACGGACTGGATGACGATTTGGCAGTCTCGCGGGAGACTTGCCGTATTATTGTGGCCCTTATCCCTGCTGTTTCGCCTGATCGTTCGGATAAGACAAAAAGCTTATCGGGTCGGATTATTCCGGTCATCAGAACTGCCGGTTCCGGTTGTGGTTGTTGGCAATATCTTTATTGGCGGTACCGGAAAGACGCCCTTTGTTATCTGGTTGGCAGAAGTATTAAGGTACGCNGGATTTCATCCGGGTGTGATCTCTCGGGGATATGGCTCCAAAGGGGGTAATCCGCAGGAGGTTTTTNCTNGTTCCCTGCCGAAAGAGAGTGGAGATGAACCGCTTCTGATTCGCTTGAATGCCGCTTGTCCTGTGGTTGTGGGAAGAAAGCGTGTCGATGCGGCTCNCTTTTTGCTGGCGCAGCATCNGGAAGTGGATGTCATTATCTCAGATGATGGTCTGCAGCATTATGCGATGCAGCGGGATATAGAAATTGTGCTCTTTGACGGAAGGGGGGCCGGAAATGGCTGGCTTCTGCCAGCTGGGCCGTTGCGTGAACCAATTTCCCGTTTTCGGGATTTTACCGTGGTTAACAGTGTCAATTATCCCGCCCCCAGCAACCTGATCTATTCCCCGGATATCTTTCTGATGCAATTGGTCGGTGACACGGCTGAAATGCTGATGGATCGTTCAAAACGCGTGACACTGGCGGAGCTAGCAGAAAAGGCAAGGCATGATCGTCTGCGTATTGTTGCTGTTGCCGGGATCGGCAACCCGAACCGTTTTTTTGTTATGCTGAAAACAGCTTCTCTTGATGTGCAGGAATTTCCGCTTCCGGACCATTTTGATTACGCTGCCAGTCCTTTTGGTGGAATAGATGCCGATATCATTCTGATCACGGAGAAAGATGCAGTAAAATGTGCCCGAATAGATGCCATTGCAAAAGACGCGCGTATCTGGGTCGTACCGGTTAGGGCGAGGCTTGATGATGGACTGGAACAGAAAATAGTGGAGAAATGCCGTGAATACGGAGCTGCTTGAAATACTGGTGTGTCCCCTGTGCAAGGCCCCGGTTCATTACAACAGAGAAAAACAGGAACTGATTTGCCGCCCGGACAGGCTGGCATACCCGATTCGTGACGGCATTCCTGTCATGTGGGCAGATCAGGCACGGGAGATGGAAGAAGATGAAATGGTCTGATTCCATGTCTTTTCGTATTGTTATTCCCGCCCGTCTGGCCTCAACCCGTCTTCCAAACAAGCCGCTTGCTGACATTGGTGGAAAGCCGATGGTGGTTCGTGTTGCCGAGCGTGCTCGCCTTACCGGTGCCGCGGAAGTGATTGTGGCAACAGATGATGTTGCCATTGTTGATGCCTGCGACAGGCATGGCGTTGATGCTATGATGACGCTGGCAACGCATCCCTCCGGTACGGATCGGATTGCTGAGGTTGCCAAAAAGAAGGCTTGGCCTGCTGAAACGGTAGTGGTGAATGTTCAGGGGGATGAGCCGCTAATTGAGCCGGAACTGATCAGGGAAACCGCTGCAAAAATCAGTGAAAAGATTCCCATGGCAACAGCAGCTCATCCGATTCGTGAGGCAGATGATCTTTTCAATCCGAATGTCGTCAAGGTCATTTTAGACAGCGAAGGAAGGGCACTTTATTTTTCACGGGCGCCGATTCCTTGGAACCGGGATACTTTTGCCGCAAGTCCCCGTGTCCTGCCGGCAGGTTACGAAGCCTTGCGGCATGTCGGGCTTTATGCGTTTCGCAATGATTTTTTGCAGACCTATTCTTCACTGTCTCCTTCTCCTGTCGAGCAGTTCGAGGCGCTTGAGCAGTTGCGGGTTCTCTGGCATGGCTATGCCATTGCTGTCCATGTCAGCCCGGCTGTACCGGTGGCCGGCGTGGATACGCCGGAAGATCTTGAGCGGGTGCGTCGGCACTTTATGTCGATCTAAGTAACTAAAAATACTCGAAATTCCTGCGATTCCAAGTTAAAATCTAATGTTTTCGGGAAATACACAAATTAATTGTATAAACAAACAGGGTTGCGGTTCGGAAAAACGACTGTAACCTTCTTTTTGTTTATTTTGATCAGATTGGAAAATGCAATGCGTCTCATCCTGCTAGGAGCCCCAGGTGCCGGGAAAGGTACCCAGGCTACATTTATTCGTGAAAAATACGGTATCCCACAGATTTCAACAGGTGATATGCTGCGTGCGGCAGTCAGTGCTGGCACACCGCTTGGACAGGAAGCAAAAAAAGTCATGGAAGCCGGTGGGCTGGTTTCAGATGACCTTATCATTAATCTGGTAAAAGAACGCTTGAGCGAGCCGGACTGCAAGGCCGGATATCTGTTTGACGGTTTTCCAAGAACGCTTGGTCAGGCTGAAGCCCTGAAAGAGGCAGGCATTTCCATTGATTATGTGGTAGAAATTGATGTGCCGGATGAAATGATCATTGCCCGTATGAGTGGCCGCCGCGTTCATCCTGCATCCGGTCGCACCTACCATGTTGAATTTTATCCGCCCAAAAACGAGGGCAAGGACGATATTACCGGAGAAGATCTGATTATCCGTGACGACGACAAGGAAGAAACGGTAAAAAAACGGTTGACTGTCTATCATGAGCAAACCGAGGTCCTGGTCGGGTATTACAGCAAATGGGCAGAATCTGGTGAGCCGGGTGGCCCCCGTTTCTGCCGTATTTCCGGTGTCGGTGCGGTTGATGAGATTACCGCCAATCTGCTTGTGGCATTGGGCAACTGATCCATCATTTTTTACACAGATTTTCAATTTAATTGAGTAACGACTGAGATAATAAAAAAGGAGTAAAACAATGGCAGCAGGTTTGTGGTTTGCCGTAGTGTGTGGAATTATTGCTGTTGGATACGGCCTTGTGACGAGAAACTGGATTCTCAAGCAGGATGCCGGCAACCAAGCTATGCAGGATATCGCACAAGCGATCCAGCAGGGTGCAGCAGCGTATCTGGCGCGTCAGTATCGTACAATTGCCATAGTTGGCATTGTTCTGTTTGTTGCCATTGGCTTTATCCCTGGACTGGGGTTTTCAACTGCTATCGGGTTCCTCGTTGGCGCCGTGCTTTCCGGTGCTTGTGGCTTTATTGGCATGAATGTTTCTGTCCGTGCTAACGTGCGTACCGCACAGGCCGCTGTTACCGGCATGAATGAAGCACTGAATGTGGCGTTCAAGGGTGGTGCCATTACCGGCATGCTGGTTGCCGGTCTGGGGCTTCTGGGTGTGGCGCTTTTCTATCTGGGTCTAATTCTGGTTGCGCCTGCCAATACCTCGCTTTCCGCGCATGACATTATCAAACCGCTGATCGGCTTGGCTTTTGGTGCTTCCCTGATTTCGATTTTTGCCCGTCTTGGCGGCGGTATTTTCACCAAGGGGGCTGACGTGGGTGCTGATCTTGTGGGCAAGGTGGAAGCCGGTATTCCGGAAGATGATCCACGCAATCCTGCAGTGATTGCCGATAATGTGGGTGACAATGTGGGTGACTGCGCTGGTATGGCGGCAGACCTTTTTGAAACCTATGTGGTGACCCTGATTGCAACCATGCTTTTGGGTGCCCTATTGGTCACAACGGCAACAACGCAGGCGATCCTGTATCCGCTGGTTCTGGGAGGTGTTTCCATTATCGGCTCCATTGTCGGTTGTTCACTGGTCAAGGCTGATCCGGACAAAAAAGTAATGTCGGCACTGTATAAAGGGTTGTGGTGGTCTGCCGGTCTTTCGTTGATCGGTTTTGTGATCGTAACCTGGTTTATGATGCCCGAAGACATGCGCTGGCAGATGATTGGTGCTTCTGTTGTGGGTATTGTGCTGACCGGGCTGATGGTGTATATCACGGAATACTATACCGGAACGGATTTCAAGCCGGTCAAGCATATTGCCGAAGCATCGACCACGGGTCATGGTACCAACATTATTGCGGGGCTGGGTGTTTCCATGAAGTCGACAGCCTATCCTGTTCTGGCCGTCTGTGCCGCCATTTTTGTCGCCTATCAGTTCTGTGGCGGACTCTATGGTGTTGCCATTGCAGCAACATCCATGCTTTCCATGGCCGGGATTATTGTGGCACTTGATGCCTATGGCCCGATTACCGATAACGCTGGTGGTATTGCTGAAATGGCTGGGATGCCGGATTCTGTTCGCGCCATTACCGATCCGCTTGATGCGGTCGGCAATACGACCAAGGCGGTGACCAAGGGTTATGCGATTGGTTCGGCCGGCCTAGCAGCGCTGGTGCTTTTTGCGGATTACACGCATGCACTGGAGTCAGTCGGTCATACCACCACGTTTGATCTTTCCAATCCCCGTGTGATTATCGGTCTGATTATCGGTGGTCTTATCCCTTACCTCTTTAGTGCGATGGCAATGGAAGCTGTTGGTCGTGCAGCGGGTGCGGTTGTTGTTGAAGTGCGTCGCCAGTTTAGGGAAATCGCCGGTATCATGACAGGCGAAGGCAAGCCTCAGTATGACAAGGCTGTTGACATGCTGACGACGGCGGCGATCAAGGAAATGATTATTCCGTCAATCCTGCCCGTGGTTGTGCCGATTGTGGTTGGCTTGGCACTGGGGCCTGCAGCCTTGGGTGGCGTGCTGATGGGAACGATTGTGACTGGTCTTTTTGTCGCGATTTCCATGACAACTGGTGGTGGAGCCTGGGATAATGCGAAAAAGTACATTGAAGATGGTCACTTTGGTGGCAAAGGCTCCGAGGCACACAAAGCAGCAGTGACCGGTGATACGGTTGGTGACCCGTACAAGGATACGGCAGGTCCGGCAGTCAATCCGTTGATCAAGATCATCAATATTGTTGCCTTGCTGATTGTGCCGCTTTTGCCAATGACGGTAACAACTGCAGATGTTCCGGCTGAATCAGTTACCGCCGTGGTTGCGCCAACGGTACCGGCCAAGGCCGTGACCGAACCGGCATTGGCAACCGGCAAGATGACTGTCAATACAGCACCACCGGTTACTGCAACGGCCGTTCCTGCCGCAGTGGAACCCGCTGCGACAGACGAGGCACCGCCGCCTGTTCCGGCAAAATAAGCAGTATCAGAACGTAAAAAAGCAGCTTCGGCTGCTTTTTTTATGATCTTGCTGGTGAGAAGGAAAAACAGGAATTACAGGAGTATCGGTTCATCCGGTAACTGATTTTTTCGCTCTCCTGTCAGAGGGAAATGTTGTGCGAGGAGTTGGTTAATCCCGGATAGGGCATCAAGTGTGCTTTGCTGGAAACGGTTCTGGCTGAATCCTGCTGTCATACCTTGGCAGATGGCTCCCCATTCTTCCTGATTCACTTTGCAGGCAATGCCGCGATCTGCCACGATTTCAACCTGCCGGGCGGCCAGATTGACATAAACAAGAACACCGCAGTTTTCTTCTGTATCCCAGATACCGTATAACCCGAAGAGTTCCAGTGCTCTTTCCCGCGGTGTGGTTTTTGCCCAGAGACTATCTATTGACATGGCGGGTTCGATAATGACTCGCAGTTCCGCTCGATGATTTTTTTCACCTTCGGAAATGCAGCTTTCAATCGCTTTCAGTGTGATTGCCGGAAAGGTACGGCGGGCAGCAGCACGGGTGGTAAAAAGATGCCGAAAGAAACGATTCATGAATGACCTCCTTACCAGTTTCCGGATGCGCCGCCACCGGAAAAGCCGCCTCCGCCGCCGGAAAAGCCGCCACCAAATCCACCCCCGAAACCATCGTCAGAGCGGTCATGGTTCCGGTCACTGTATCTGCCTAGGCTTCCCCCTAGGATGGCACCGGTCAGAAAAGCACTGCGTTTTCGGGAGCGGATGAGGATAAACATGAAAACCAGCATGATGACAAAAGGTAGCCATGATCCAGTTCGTCCGACTTGCGTTTCGCGTTCTGCCGGAGGTGCAAATTCTTCCTGATTCAGTGTAGCGATGATGGCAGAAACACCGGCGGAAAGTCCGCCATAAAAATTATTCAGCCGGAAGCGGGGAGCAATAACGTCCCGGAGAATGTGGCTGGCCTGAAGATCGGTCATGATCCCTTCTGTGCCGCGTCCGGCTTCTATGCGGAGGCGGTTGAGTGCAGGGGGATTGTTTTTAGCAACCAACAGTAAAACGCCATCATCAATACCTTCCCGACCCGGTTTCCAGGCATCCACAACCCGGATGCTGTATTGCTCGATGGATTCCGGCTCGGTGCTATCAACCAGCAGGACGACAATCTGGCTGCCTTTTTCCGTTTCGTAATCCTGCAGCATTTTTTCGAGCTCATTTCGCTCTTCAGGCGTCAACATACCAGCCAAGTCGGTTACCCTCTGCGTCAGCGGAGGAACGTCTTTCAGTTCCTGTGCCGGACTGGCCGTGCAGCATAAAAAAAACAGTGAGCCAAGAAACAGCCGAAAAAACGGGAAGCGCATCATCACTTAATGGTCATTTGCCAAAATTGACAGTTGGTGCTGTCGAAATGGCTTTTTCATTCTCGACGGTAAAGGATGCCTTAGGCTTATAACCGAATACCATCGCGGTAATGTTTGATGGAAAGCTGCGTGCCAGCACGTTGTAATCGGCTACAGTCTGGATATAACGCTGGCGGGCGACCGTGATGCGGTTTTCCGTGCCTTCCAGTTGTGTCTGGAGATCGCGAAAGTTTTCACTGGCTTTCAGGTCCGGATAGCGTTCTGATACGGCCATCAGGCGGGAAAGCGCCGAAGTGAGTTCTCCCTGGAGCTGCTGGAATTTCTTAAATGATTCCGGGTTATTCAGCACTTCCGGCGTGATCTTGAAGCTGGTGGCAGCGGCGCGTGCTTCCGTTACTTGGACAAGGGTTTCATTCTCATGTTCGGTATATCCCTTGACGGTATTGACCAGATTGGGAATAAGATCGGCGCGGCGCTGGTACTGGTTCAGCACTTCCGCCCATGCCGCCTTGATGGCTTCATCCTTTTGCTGGAACTGGTTATAACCACAGGAGCTGAGAAGAAGGGTTGCTGCGGCAATCATCATGAAGCGGATTAGTTTTTTCATACAGTCCTCAAAATAAACAGATCAGAATAGTCCGGTCATAAAAAACTATTTGCGGGCAGATGTACTGGGTTTCAAGAGGACCGTACTCATGGAAACCAGAATCAGAAGCATTGCAACATAATCCTGCCAGTTCGGGCTTTCTGACAGTATCCATGCACCTGAAAAAACTCCAACAACCGGCACCATCATGATTGACAGACCTGATGCAACTGGTGGCAGGGTGCGCGCCATTTTATTCCAGATAGTTGTAGCAATGCCAAAAACACAGATAGCATTATATAAGATCGCGGCCCACTCAAGGGAGCTTGGTAGTTGCCACAACGGGCGCTCGAAGATGAGTGCGATCATTGCCATGATGCTTGCGCTGAAGGCAATCATCCAGAAAGTCAGGGAACTGGTGGGAATGGGTATTTGCTTTTGCCGGAGCTGAACCGTACCGTATCCCCAGACTGCAGCAGCTCCCAATGCGATGAATGTGCCGGCAGAGCCGGAAGACAGTGCAGAAAAATCGCCTGAAAGCAGGAGCAAGGCACCAGCGGCGGCACAGACAATGCCGAAAAGTGCGGTTTTTGAGAGTGTTGTCCTGAACAGCAAGCGGGAAAATATCACCGCCCAGACCGGCATGGTGTAGCACAGGATTGCTGCACGTCCGGATGAAAGCATTTTCACGCCGATAATCATCATGGTCTGACTGATCAGGATATTGGGAATGGCCAACCTGATCAGAGTGAGAATGTGTTCTTTTGGAACGACAATGGATTCATTCATCCTGCGGGCAAAAAGCCACATGACCGGTAGGGAACAGAACATGCCCATGACGCGGAATGTTACAGGTGGAATATGCGTTACACCGAATTTCATCACAGGCCAGTTGAGTCCCCAGAAGAGGGTGAGGACGATGAGCAGGAGAAAGTCTTTTCTTGATAGGGAATTCATGGGGAAACCATCAGATCACGCGTTACAATATACACTTTGTCTCTGGAGAATGCACTGTGAATTTTTTGGAAAAACTGAATGCCGCATGGGAAGCCAATGATTCGCTTCTTTGTGTCGGACTGGATCCGGACACAAAGCGTTTTCCAGCCTGTCTCCAGGGAAAAACAGATGCCATTTTCGCCTTCTGCAAGGCGGTGATTGATGAAACGGCGGACGTTGCCTGCGCTTTCAAGCCCCAGATCGCCTATTTTCATGCAGAAAGAGCAGAAGACCAGCTTGAAGCGGTTTGTGCTTATATTCGGGAAAAATACCCGCAGATACCCCTGATCCTTGATGCCAAGCGGGGGGATATCGGTGCGACAGCGGAGCAGTATGCCCGCGAGGCTTTTGAGCGTTATCAGGCCGATGCCGTTACACTCAGCCCCTATATGGGATTTGATTCGGTTGAGCCCTATCTTCAGTACCGTGAAAAAGGGGCCATTATTCTGTGCCGTACTTCTAATTCGGGCGGATCGGATCTGCAGTTTCTGCCGGTTGATCAAACGGGGCAACAGGTGCCTCTGTACCAACATGTTGCCCGCCTAGTGGCAGAAAAATGGAATACCAATGGTCAGTGTGCGCTTGTGGTCGGGGCAACTTTTCCCCAAGAGTTGGCGGCTGTCCGGAAAATTATCGGCAGTATGCCGCTTCTGGTTCCTGGCATTGGTGCGCAGGGTGGGGATATTCAGGTGACAGTGGCAGCGGGCAGGACTCCTGATGGTAAGGGCATGATGATCAATTCATCGCGTGCCATCCTGTATGCTGGTATCGCAGAAGATGAAACATTTGCCAAAGCTTCTCGCAAAGTAGCTGAAAAAACACGGGATGAAATCAATCTGTATCGTGTCTGATATGGTGATCGGGGTTGCTGAGCGCACTGGATAAAAGGCGTGCCGTGATATCTACGATCGGGATAACCCGATGGTATTCCATGCGGGTTGGGCCGATGACTCCCAGAGTTCCCACAACATTGCCATTGACCTGGTAAGGGGCGGTTATCACGCTCATGTCATCCATTGGAACCAGTTTGGAATCGCCGCCGATGTAGATTTGGATGCCAGTTGCCTTGCTTGAGACATCCAGAAGCTTCATCAGTTCCGTTTTCTGTTCAAACATATCGAAAAGCCGCCGGAGTGACGAAATGTCATAGGTGAGGTCAGACACCCCCAGCAGGTTTTTTTCACCGGATATCACAACATTTTCACTGTCTTCTGAAAGGGCTTCATTGCTTGCCTCAATGGCTGCAGCCATGAGTGTCGAAAGATCGCGGTGCAATGCCTGCAACTCGGCCTGGATTCGTGTGCGAATGTCATTTAACTGGAGGCCACTGTAATTCCGGTTGATATAATTGGCCGCTTCAATCAGCTGTGAGGATGTGTAATCGGTTTCTGTCAAGAGGAGCCGGTTCTGGACATCACCCGTTGGTGAAACGACAACCAGCAGAATGCGTTTTTCCGAAAGGCGCAGGAATTCGATTTGCTTGAACGCCAGTTCGTTTTTTGGCGCCAGAACGACACCAGCAAATTGCGATAGTGAAGAAAGCATCTGGGCGGCATTGGCAATCATTTTCTGTGGTTGCCCGGTTTGCAGACTGTGCTGCATGTTGGATGTGACCGATTTTTCGTTGAAGGGCTGGACCGTCAGCAGCGTGTCAACAAAAATGCGGAACCCTTTTGGTGTGGGTATCCGGCCAGCCGATGTATGCGGGCTGGAAACAAATCCCATTTCTTCCAGATCCGCCATGATGTTGCGAATGGTGGCAGGGGAAAGTTCCAGACTGGAAAGTTTGGAAAGAGCGCGAGAACCAACGGGCTGACCTTCGGCAATATACCGTTCTATCAGTGTTTTCAGCAGAATCCGGGCGCGTGGTTCAAGTTTCATCGCTGTATTGTATGTAAGGTTATGGCCTGATTCAATAGGTAGCCGTTATGGCATCAACTGCTTTTCGAGATCAGCAAGAGAATGCACGACGATGTCGGGCCGGATATTTTCCGGCAGAGCTTTTTTTGCAGCCAGATCCGGGCGCCTCATCCATGCGGTTTTCATCCCGGCGCGCATGGCACCCGCCACATCACTTTCCGCGTCATCTCCCACATAGATGGCTTCGCTTGGCTGAATCTCAAGTGCATCGCAGGCGGCGTGAAAAATGGCGGTTTCGGGTTTGGGGCAGCCGAATTCTGCTGCAACAATGGAAATACGAAAGTGATGGGCAATTCCGATCTGATCCAGATTGGCGGCGCCATTGGAAATAGAACCGATCAGATAACGGTATCCAAGGCGGGTCAGACCCGAAATCACATCATCATAAAGCCGGACATCATTGCGCGCCCGGCTGAAAACCTGCATGGCATCATCTGCTGCCGTGCTTTTGATTCCTGCTTCCTCAAAGACTTCGACAAGGCAGGCATGGCGCAGTTCCCACAGGGCATACCCATAACGGGGAACCTGTTCAATCAGGCGTTTCTGCCGGAGACGAAAGGAGCTGATGAAGTCTTCTTTTACTACTGCTGGTGTATGGGTGTTCAACCAGTTAAGCAACACTTTTTCTGCCCGGAGAATAACCGGATCAATAGCCCAGAGGGTATCGTCAAGATCAAAAAGAACGGCTTTGATGGTGTTTTTCATCGGGCTTGAACGAGGGTTGACAAAAGTTATAAAAAAACAGGATCGTGTGGGGTGCCGTGTGTGTCAAGCCCTCATTTTACGCATTTATTTGTCGTCCATTTGCTGATTTTGAAGGCGGTGATGGTGGTTTATTCCTGAAATAACAGGGAAAAAACCGGCATTTTGGTGTAATCTGAAGACTGGGCAAACCGCAACCATTTCTAAAAATGTCTGAAAAAAAGAAAATTTTTGCACTCGTTTCTAGGGCCTATACGGAAAGCATTCTGGATTCGATGAAAAAGATCGCAGATTTCCTCGAGCAGGCTGGCTACATTGTGGTGTATGAATCACAAACGGCAATGAATCTCCCTTTCGACAATATAACGCCGATGAATATCGAAGACATCGGTGTTCGGGCTGCTGCTGCCATTGTTATTGGAGGTGATGGCACCATGCTTGGCATTGCACGTCAGCTTTCTCCCTATACAGTTCCGTTGATGGGCATCAACCACGGGCGTCTGGGTTTCATGACGGATATTCCGCTGGAACAGATGCTGCCGGTGCTGGAGCAGATGTTGCAGGGAAAATATGTTTCCGAGACGCGTTTTCTGATTGAGGGTTCGATTATTCGTGATGGTGAAGCCATTTATCAGGCTACGGCTTTTAACGATATTGTGATCTGCCGTGGCGGCGGCTCAGGCATGATTGATCTCAAGGTGGAAGTGGATGGTCACTTTATGTATCGCCAGCGTTCAGACGGGCTAATCATGTCTACGCCAACCGGTTCGACCGCGTATTCGCTTTCAGCTGGTGGTCCCATGATGCACCCCAATTTGGGTGGTATTGCCATTGTTTCCATTGCGCCGCATTCGCTTTCAAACCGTCCTATTGTGGTGCCGGATACGAGTGAAATTATTATTGAACTGATTGAAGCCAACCAGCCAAGTGTGAATTACGATTCCCAGTCTTTTGCCAGTCTTCGTCTGGGTGACCGCATTATTGTCAAGCGTTCATCTAATACCATCACCTTCCTGCATCCGCAGGGATGGAGTTATTATGATACGTTGCGCAACAAACTGTACTGGGGTGAGACGGCTGTGCGGGAGAAAAAATGATGGCGTTGCCGACACATCCTGTCGGCAACGGTTACCCGCATGACAGGAAATAATGCGGACTGATCATGCTTTATACACTTTCCATCCGTGATTTTGTGATTGTGGACGCGCTGGAACTGGATTTCAGTGCGGGCTTTTCTACGCTTACAGGCGAAACCGGCGCGGGCAAATCCATTCTGATTGATGCATTGGCGTTGGCGTTGGGTGCCCGGAGCGATCCGGGTGTGATCCGGGAGGGAGCTTCCCGATCGGAAATCAGCGCGGAATTTTCCCTTAGTGCGTCGGCCCGGGAATGGCTTGATGAAAATGACATTGATACGGAAGAGGATGTTGTTCTTTTACGGCGGGTGATAGAAGCTTCCGGTCGCTCAAGAGGTTTTGTCAACGGTGTTCAGGCTACTGCAGCACAAATGCGTGAGCTGGGTGAAAGGCTGGTTGATATTCATGGACAGCATGCCCATCAGTCACTCTTAAGGGGTGACGGCCAGCGTACGCTGCTGGACCGGCATGCTGGGTTGCAGGCTGAACTTGACGAGGTCGCCGCCCATTACCGCAACTGGCAGGATTGGCATAACCGTTGCCAGGAGGCACAGGAAAATGCCCGGTATCTTCTGGAAGAGAAAGAACGTCTTGCCTGGCAGGTGCAGGAACTGGAAACACTTTCGCCCAAACCGGACGAATGGCAGGAAATCAGCAGCAGTCACAGCAGGCTTGCCAACGCGGCAGGCCTGATTGGCGGGGCGCAGGAAGCACTAGCTGAAATATCGGAATCCGACATGCCCATCCTTTCCCGTCTGCATGTACTTGAGCAGAAACTTGTTCGGCTTTCGGAGGTAGACAGCGGGCTTTCTCCGGTTGTCGAGTTATTTGATTCCGCCAGAATCCAGTTGCAGGAGGCTGCTTACATGCTGAGTGACTACCTGTCGAAAACTGATCTTGATCCGGACAGCCTGAAACAGGTTGAAGTCCGGATGGACGCACTTTATTCCGCCGCCAGAAAATACCGTATTGCGCCCGAAGCGTTGCCAGCCGAGCTGGACGCACAGCGGGCCAGACTGCAACGGCTTTCAGAAGCGCAGGATATTGATGTACTAAAAAAACAGGTAGAAACGGAAAAAGCCGCTTATATGACGGCGGCGCAGGGTCTGAGCCGAAAACGAGCCGATGCGGCAAAAACGTTGGGGCAGGCCGTGACCGATACTATGGAGAGTCTTAGTATGGAAGG
>JGI994J12354_10003420_pt1 | contig 14861 bp, 11 predicted proteins | sample IntmicLarv3ML3BL_FD_12354 | JGI IMG/M metagenome (IMG submission 12354)
AATGTAGCATTAAGGAACTAGATGAAGTTATCCGATTTCTGCAAGTTGTAAAAACTAATCATGAAAAAGTGATTGATGAAACAGAAATGTGTCATTCGCATTATCAAGATTGGAGTACAACTTGGGATAGAAAATCAGCAGATATTATAGTTGTTACTAAGAAATAGTGGAAGTAGAAATCTATGAATACGATATACACGAAAGACTCAGTAAAATCACACAGTCAAATGCAAGCACGATACAATACGATTATAATAAACTTGACGCACTCATTTCAATAGACTACTCTGATGAGAACGATGGAGAGGTACTCTATGCTTATGATACAGAGGGCAGACAAGTTAGTATGAGCGACCTAGCAAGTGATGGGATAGGACAATTAGAAAGCGTGACAATAAAGGACGTTGCAGAAAATGAACTTGAAAAGTATAGACAGCAATGGAATAACACAGTATATTTATGATAAAATGGAAATAGAATCAAAGAATTAACACCAGACGAAAGAAAGCGTGAATACCAATACGATACAGAGAACCGTCTAATTGCTGTGCGTGATGAGCAAGGTCTCTTAATGTCTGCATTATATGATGGTGATGACAATAGAGCCTTTCGTGCAAATCGTACAACCAAGACAGCAACATGCGAATTGAGAAAGAGCTACAAAAAATTTAATACCATTGTAATGAAATATTATACCCGCAGAGGCCTTACCTTTGTGGGTATTTTTGCACCCTAAATTGTAGAAACGAAAATACACTTGAGTGACAAAAACTACTAAACATATTCAAGAACAGGTAAAAATATTACCCCTTTGAGTAAAAAAACAACCTTTGTTTTTTCATGATAATCCTATACTATTTACATAGTGTTCGTTTAAACAAAAGTATAAAGGAGGATATTATGAAAAGAAGAACAATGAAAGTAATCGCAGTTGCATTAACAATCGCGATGAGTGCAGCACTACTTATTGGCTGTGGTGGAGGTAACAAAAGCAGTGATAGTGGTAGTGGTGGAAGTACAACAGCAGACGGAAAACAAGTGATTAATCTTTGGTCATACACAGATGAAGTACCAAACATGGTGGAAAGATACTTAGAACTGAATCCAGAATTTGCAGAAAAATACGAAGTGAATATAACAATTATCGCAACAACAGAGGGTGCATATCAACCAGCACTTGACCAAGCGATTCTTGGTGGTGGTTCTGATTCACCAGATATCTTTGCAGCAGAAGCAGCATTTGCACTAAAATATACACAAGGCGATATGGCAGAATTTGCAATGCCTTATTCTGAATTAGGTCTTGATGTAGATACAATGATTCAAGAAGCTGAAATTGCACCATACACAGTAGATATTGGAACAAGAGGTGATGATAAAATAGTAGGACTTGGTTTCCAAGCGACAGGTGGAGCAATGATTTATCGTCGTTCGATTGCACAAGAAGTTTGGGGAACAGACGATCCAGCAGTAATTGCAGAAAAAGTTGGACCAGGCTGGGATAAATACCTAAGTGCAGCAGAAGAAATGAAAGAAAAAGGATATTCCATGGTGTCTGGTGGCGGTGATGTATGGCAAGTTATCCGTAACACAGGTGAAACACCTTGGATTGTAGATGAAAAATTAGTAATTGACCCAGTACGTGCAGAGTACATGGATATTCACAAAGAACTTTATGATAATTCTTACATGAATGATACAGAAGCATGGCAAGAAGCATGGTTTGCAGATATGTCTGGAAGTGGCGAGCGCGAAGTATTTAGTTTCTTTGGTCCAGCGTGGTTGATTAGCTATGTAATGAATGACAATGCAGGAGAAACAGCAGGGGATTGGGCAATCGCAGTTCCACCAGTAGGCTTTTTCTGGGGTGGTACATGGTTGATAGCAAATAACAACGGAAACCCAGACGTAAAAGATGGTGTTGCTGAATTAATAGAATGGGTTACACTTGATAACTCTGATGATGGTTTACAATATCTATGGGCAAATGGAACTGTATTTGAAGAGGGAAGTACAAAAGACGCAGTTAGTTCTGCAGCCGTTATGGCAAGATCAAACGGTGAAATAGACTTCCTTGCTGGACAAAATATGTATGATATTTTTATTGAAGCAGGTGAATTTGCAAGTGGTAAAGTATTAACACAATACGATGAGACAATTAACCAATATTTCTCAGACCAATCATTGCAATATGCAACAGGGGAAAAAACAAAAGACCAAGCTATTGCAGATTTTAAACAACAAGTTCTTGATAACTTAGGAATTGAATCAGCAGAATAATTATTTGAAACACAATGCCCCATCTAAACTGCACAAATAGTTTGGGTGGGGAAGTTACAGTTAGCACTTAACAGATTAGCACTTAACACATCAACAGGGGGTGAAATGACTTTGCAAACAGCAAAAGACAAATACGCCAAATATGGTTACATTTTCTCCATTCCATTTATAGTAGCATTTTTAGTCTTTAACCTATATCCATTACTTTACACAGTGGTTATTAGTTTTACAGATTTACAAGGTGTTGCAACTACGGAATTTAATTTTTTACCAAATATATTTCAAAATTATATAGATGCTTTCAACAACCCGTCTTTTATTCGTTCCTTAAAAAACACAGTATTTATGTGGTCACTTAATTTTGTACCACAAATCGGTCTAGCACTTACACTAGCAGTGTGGTTTACAAACAAACGAATGAAAATAAAAGGTAGTGGATTGTTTAAAGTATTATTTTATATGCCAAATATTATTACAGCAGCGAGTATCGCAATTTTATTTTCGGCATTTTTTGATGCGCCGATAGGTCCAATGAATGATATTTTATCAAGATTGGGACTTAGTAGTGAAACGATATATTTCTTTCGAGATGCCTTGACTTCACAAGGAATTGTAGCATTTATTCAATTTTGGATGTGGTACGGGGTAACTATGATTGTTCTGATTGCAGGTATTAATGGTATTAGTCCGTCTATATTTGAGGCAGCAGCGATTGATGGTGCAAATGGCGTACAAACATTCTTTAGAGTGACCTTGCCATCACTACGTCCGATAGTGCTTTATACGCTAGTGACAAGTTTTGTTGGTGGTATGCAAATGTTTGATATTCCAAGATTGCTAGTATTAAGAAGTGGACCAGATAATGCTACGCTAACGACTGCAGTTTACATTTATAATCAAGCCTTTAGTGGTAGTTATATGTTTAACAGGGCAGCAGCAGCAAGCATGATCTTATTCTCAATTATTGCAGTATGCTCAGGAATCTTATTTTACATTATGCGTGATAAAGATGAGGTAGAACTTCGAAAGATACAAAAGGCAAGAATACGAGCAGAGAAAAAGGCAAGGAGGAGTTGAGTATGAATAAATCAAAAAAGAGTCATGGAAAATTATCAATAGGCAGACTATTTATATATATACTCCTTGTTCTTCTAGCATTTTTAAGTGTCTTACCATTTTTAGTTATGCTTAGTAATGCAACGAGAAGTACGACACAGATTCAGCAACAAGCACTTTCACTTATACCAAGTTCACACTTGATGAATAATGTAAAGTTTTTGCTAAATGGTGTGTTTGACCCAGTTGTTGGATTTATTAATTCACTGACGATTTCACTAGGTTCTACAATTTTGGCGGTGTATTTTTCCTCTTTAACAGCATACGGTTTGGTAGCATATAATTGGAAGTTGAAAAATGCATTTTTTACATTTATCTTATGTATTTTAATGATTCCAACTACAATTTCAATCATTGGATTCTATCAATTTGTATGGAAACTAGGTTGGACGAATAATTTACTACCACTTATCTTGCCGTCGATAGCATCTCCAACGATTGTATTCTTTATGAGACAATACTTAGTTGCGACGCTTTCTATGGAAATTGTGGAAGCAGCGAGGATTGATGGTTCACGTGAATTTGCAACATTTAACCGTATTATTTTGCCAATCATGAAACCAGCGATTGCGACACAAGCAATTTTTGTTTTTGTGTCTAGTTGGAATAATTTATTCTTACCTTTAGTTTTATTGACAAAGAAAGAACTATATACAATGCCAATTATGGTTAGTTTACTGCGCGGGGATATTTACCGTACAGAATTAGGAACGGTATATTTAGGGATTGCAATGACTGTATTGCCTCTATTTATCGTATACTTTGCACTGTCAAAATATATTATTGCAGGAGTGGCATTAGGTGGCGTAAAAGAATAAGCAAAGTACTTGAAAAAAACCACCGAATGTGTGTTAAGATAAAAAAGTGCGAAAGCAAATGTACAAAATTGCTTTGTGCTTTTTTCGTCTATCTAAAAATAGGAAATACTAGAGGCATGAAAGAAACTTGAAAATGATTTGTAAAGTTAAGGAGACGGTATGAAAAGAGAGGATTACGCAAAAAGAGCAAAAGAACTTGTAGCACAGATGACACTTGAAGAGAGAGCAAGCCAGTTATCTTATAACGCACCAGCGATTGAGCGACTTGGCATTCCAGCATATAACTGGTGGAATGAGGGATTACATGGTGTAGCAAGAGCAGGGACGGCGACAAGCTTTCCACAGGCGATTGCAATGGCAGCGATGTTTGACGAAGATGTCTTAAAAGAGATTGCAGAGGCGATTTCAGAAGAAGCTCGTGCAAAATACAATGCGAGTATTGAAGAAAATGATCATGATATTTACAAAGGACTTACCCTATGGTCTCCAAATGTAAATATTTTTCGTGACCCACGCTGGGGAAGAGGCCATGAAACATATGGTGAGGATCCATTCTTGTCTAGCAAGCTAGGGGTTGCCTTTATAAAAGGGCTACAAGGCGAGGAAGAAACGATGAAAACAGCGGCGTGTGCAAAGCATTTTGCTGTACATAGTGGGCCAGAAGATTTGCGTCATGAATTTGATGCAGTAGTATCTAAAAAAGATTTGTACGAAACATACTTGCCAGCATTTGAGGCTTGTGTAAAAGATGGTGAAGTAGAATCGGTTATGGGGGCATATAATCGTACAAATGGCGAGCCTTGCTGTGGAAGTTATATGTTACTTCGTGATGTTTTGCGTGGTGATTGGGGCTTTGAGGGACATGTTGTATCGGACTGTTGGGCAATCAAAGATTTCCATATCAATCACCTTGTGACATCTTCAACAGAAGAATCGGTTGCACTTGCACTTGATGCAGGCTGTGATTTGAATTGTGGAAATATGTACATTCATGCATTAAAAGCATACCAAAATGGCAAGATTACGCAGGAACATATTACAACAGCCACGCAGAGGCTCTTTACGACGAGATTTATGTTAGGCATGTTTGATAAAACAACATTTGATGATATTGCATACGAAAAAGTAGAGTGCAAGGAACACCTTGAATTAGCGATTGAATCGGCAAGAAAAAGTTTGGTATTGCTTAAAAATGATAATCTTCTTCCGCTTGATAAAAATAAGCTAGGCACTGTCGGTGTGATTGGGCCAAATGCAAATAGTCGTTTGGCGATGAAAGGGAACTACTATGGTACTTCTTCACGTTATGTAACGCTATTAGAGGGAATTCAAGATGAAGTAGGCGATGATGTACGTGTTTTATATGCAAAGGGTTGCGAACTTCAAAAAGACCGTACAGAGCCTCTAGCAGAGGCAAATGATAGAATCGCAGAGGCGCTTACCGTTGCAAAACGTAGTGATGTGGTTGTAATGTGTCTTGGACTAGATGAAACCATAGAGGGCGAAGAGGGCGACGAGGGGAATGCATATGCGTCTGGAGATAAAGAAACATTAGCATTGCCAGTTGTACAACAAGAACTTTTAAAAGCGATAACAGAAACAGGAACACCAGTTGTATTGTGTATGGTAACTGGAAGTTCTATGGATATGTGCTATGCAAATGAGCATAATGCAGCGATTCTTCAAGTTTGGTATGCAGGTGCAAGAGGTGGAACAGCTATTGCAGATGTTTTATTTGGAAAAAGCTCACCATCTGGGAAATTGCCTGTTACATTTTACAAGAATGCAGATGATTTGCCAGAATTCACAGATTATGCGATGAAAAACAGAACATATCGCTATTATACAGGCGAGCCACTTTACCCATTTGGTTATGGTTTGACTTATGGAGATGTGAAGTGTGTATCAGCGAAAGTAACAAGCACAGATGAAGAGAAGATAGTATTACAAGCGAATGTCTTAAATGCAGGTGATACACAAACAGAAGATGTTGTACAAGTGTATGTTAAGAATTTAGATTCTAAGCACGCAGTATTAAATGCTAGTTTGTGTGCCTTTAAGCGACTTTCTTTAAATGCAGGTGAAGAAAAGAGCATTTCGCTAGAAATACCAATGAAAGCACTTCATGTATTTGACGAGGACGGACAGTGTTACAAAGATGGAAGTCACTATGAATTTTATGTAGGAATGTCAATGCCAGATAAACGAAGTGTAGAATTAACACAAGCACAACCAATTAAAATTGCATTGGAGTTGTAAATATGAATCAAGTGAAAAATAGGTTGCAGAAGATAGCAATTTGGTTTTCGTCAAGAAAATTAAAGCAAAAGGTAACGAGTCTTTTTGTTGTTATTATGTGTGCCTATTTTTTGCTGTTTCTCGTGGTATATCATTTTGTCTTGAAGAAGAATACGCAGGAGTATATTGACAGTACGAATATGAGCTTACTCTATTCTATGGATAGCAATACAAATAGTGTTATTAATAATATAAACACGTTAAGTAAATGGATTATGAATAATCAAGAAGTGAAAGATTACCTAAAGAGTGATGCGAGGGAAACTTCGCCGATTGCCTATCATGCACTTGATTCTATTTACGAATTGATTATTAATGAAAGTTATATATCGTCTATTTATTTGGTAAAGGACAACCTAACATACTTGGATATGTCAAATGGTCGAACGATTGTCAATCATGAGATATTGGAATCAGATGCCTGGCGAAATGTACTTGAAGAGCGCGCAGGTGGCTACGTAATAGCCATAAATGGTGGTGGTGCTTTTAAGATGCGAGATGAGGGCCCACATATTTCTTTTATGAGGGCTATTAATGATACACAGACACAAAAACAAATTGGCTTTTTGGTTATGAATTATTCACCAGAAGTTTTGCTAGAGACTTACGACAATATCAGCAGTGAGAATAAGAAAATTGCTTATTTTGATGAAAACGGCGAGCTGATAAGTGGAAATGAAATGCTAAAAGAGCTATATGCAAAACAGCAAACGATAGAAAATGGTAGTGAGCGATTGTATACGCATTCGATTGAAAATACGCCATTTATCAGTGTTGTGTATGAGCAAGAGAATATACTAAATTATATTTCGCAGGAATCAGTGGTGATTTTACTTCTTTTTGTTGCAGTAACAGCCACAAGTTTTATTTTAATTGGTGTATTTATAGCAAGGTATATTACAAGGCCTGTAGAGCGTCTTGTGCAGTCGATGGACCTTGTAAAGCAAGGTTGGCTTAAGCGTGTGAGCTTAGATATACCAAATGATGAAATAGGGCATTTGAAGAATAGTTACAATAACATGTTGGTGGAAGTCAATCGCTTGATTGCAGAATTGATAGAAAAAGAAACAGCAGTTCAAAAGGCTGAACTAGAAGTGCTTCAAGAACAAATCAAGCCACACTTTTTGTATAATACACTTGGAACAATCAGCTACTTAGCATTGCAAAATAAAGATAACGAAGTATACAATGCTATTGAAAACTTAGAATTATTTTACCGTCGATTTTTAAGCAAAGGTAGCAAGGAAATTTCGGTATATGAAGAAGTGGAGATTATTCGAAATTACCTAACACTACAAAATTTGAGATACAAAGATGTGTTTGTAAGTGAATATGAAATTGAGGAAGATGTGTCTCAGATGAAAGTACCAAAACTTATTTTACAGCCATTGGTAGAAAATGCCTTATATCACGGTGTACGATTAAAAGGCGAGACGGGTCTTATTAAAGTACGCGTATATAGGAATGAAAACACGCTGTACTTATCTGTGTATGACTCTGGAATTGGTATGACAAAACAACAAATAGCAAGTGTTATGCATGAAGAGTCTAAGAGTTTTGGACTTAGAAAAACAATCGAGCGTATTCAGACCTACTATGATATGCATGACGTTTATGAAATTAAAAGTAAAGAGGGATACTATTGTGAGATTATAATCAAAATACCACTAAATGGAAAGGAGGAAAGGCTCCATGTACAAGGTGATGATAATTGATGATGAAGTAGCACTTCGTAATTTGCTAAAGGAAACCATTAGTTGGCAAGATAAGAACTTAGAGGTGGTCGGAGAGGCGGCGAGTGGCAGTGAGGCAATTAATATCATTGATGACTTGAACCCAGATATTGTATTTGTAGATATTCGTATGCCTTTTATGGACGGTATTGAATTTTCAAGGTTAGCAATTAAGCGCTATCCGAAATTGAAAATATTGATATTGACTTCTTTTGATGATTTTTCATATGCAAAGAAGTGTATTGGAATCGGAATAACAGAATATTTATTAAAGCCGATTGTGAAAAATGAAATCGAAAATGTATTAGAGAGTGTTACCGAACAATTAGATGAGGAGAAAAGCCAAGATGAAACCTCTGAAATAGATGAGTTAGTGGGAATTCTTGATAATGTGAAGATGAAAGATGTGGAAATGTATCTCAAAAAAAATTATCAAGATTCGAACCTAAACTTAACTTCGGTGGCACAAAAATTTGGTTTTAACACAAGTTATCTCAGCAGAAAATTCAAGGAAAAAAGAGGCTATGGCTTTGTGGAATACTTAATTGCTATTCGCATGAAACAAGCTGAAAAATTAGCCACTCAAGGTGAACTGATGTATCGAACTGCAGAGAAAGTGGGCATTCCAGATCCTAATTATTTTGGGAAGTCTTTTCGAAAGTATCATGGAATTTCTTATTCTGAATGCATAAAAGCAAGTGACGAAATGGAAAATGAAAGCNANTGANNANAGCAAGTGACGAAANAGAAATTCGTTGACAAATAGAAAAAATTAAGCTATGATATGTTCAATTTCTGAAGCATATCATAGCGACTTCAAGGCNATTCTGCCAAATATCTTCAGCAAAGTGATAAGAAACAAAACATAACGAGAGAGAAAATACAACGAGAGGAGAATTGTACATGGGATTTAGTACGATTTTGTCTGCTTGTATGCAAGGGCTTGAAGTGAAGCTCGTACATATTGAAGCAGACATTAGTAATGGCTTGCCAGTGTTTCATATGGTGGGATATTTGGCAACGGAAGTAAAGGAGGCAAGTGAACGCGTAAGAACAGCTCTAAAGAACAGTGGAATGACATTGCCGACAAAGAAGATTGTTATTAATTTTGCACCAGTAAATGTACGAAAGCGAGGTGCAGCATTTGATTTGCCAATGGCAGTGGCATTGCTAGCATCTTTTGAAGAGGTTCTTGCAGATAAAATAGTCAAGACATTATTCTTAGGAGAGCTTAGTTTAGATGGGCGTGTTCGAGGAATTGCAGGGGTGTTGCCGATAATAAATGAGGCAAAACGACAAGGGTGTACAGCTTGTGTAATTCCAAAGGCAAATGAAGAAGAGGGACGAATCGTAGAGGGCATTACGGTTATTGCGGTTTCTCATTTAAAAGAAGTATATGCATATTTAAAGGGAGAAACGCACAAAGAGGAAGAAGAGAACGAAATACGAAAGAAGTTGCAAAAAGGGGAACAAAAAGGCGAAATACAAAAAGAGGAAGAAAAAAAGAGAAAACAAAGAGCAGAAATACAAAATCAGAAAAATCGCAAAAGATTAGACTTTGCAGAAGTGAAAGGACAAGAATTATTAAAGCGAGCAACAGAAGTTGCAGTAGCAGGCAATCACAATATTTTATTTATAGGACCACCAGGAACGGGAAAAACAATGATTGCAAAGCGAATACCGAGTATTTTACCACTGTTGACACGAGAAGAAAGCATAGAAATATCCAATGTATACAGTGTTATGGGGTTACTAAATCAAGCAGAACCATTACTGAATGAAAGACCGTTTCGTAGCGTACATCATACGATAACAAGACCTGCATTGGTGGGAGGTGGCAATGTACCATTGCCTGGCGAACTAAGTCTTGCAAGTGGGGGTGTTTTATTCTTAGATGAACTGGGTGAATTTCGAAAAGAAGTGCTAGAAGTGCTTAGACAACCATTAGAAGAAAAAGAAATAAAGATAACAAGAACATTGGGGAAGTACACCTTTCCAGCAAATATTATGCTAGTTGCAGCCATGAATCCTTGTCCTTGTGGGAATTATCCGGATTACAATAAATGCATTTGTACAGACGGGCAGATGAAAACGTATTTAGGGCGTATTAGTCAGCCGTTACTTGACAGAATTGATCTTTGTGTAGAAGCACCTCGCATTGAATTTGAAACATTGCAAAAAGAAGTAGTGGCAGAGAGTTCAGCAATGATACGAGAGCGTGTTCTCGTGGCAAGAGAAGTACAAAAAAGGCGTTACAAGAAGATAACAGCAAATACAAATGATGAATTAAGCGTGGCAAATATTGAGCAATACTGTGATTTGAATCAAGAGAGCAAAGAATTGATGAAAATAGCATATCAAAAATTGAAATTAACAGCGAGAACATATTATAAAATTTTGAAAGTTGCAAGAACGATTGCAGATTTAGAAGAAACGAAAGAAATAAAAATATATCACTTAAAAGAAGCGATGAGCTATCGTATGATTGATAAGAAGTATTGGGGGAACATACGATGAAATATGTGTTATGGTTAGCATCTTTAAGTGGTATTTCTCACAGGAAGAAAAGACGATTACAAGAAATATATGGAAGTGCAAAAGTACTGTATAATATAGAAGAAAGAGAACTTTTCTTGCAGACATTTTTACGAAAACAAGAGGTAGAAGCAATTTGTAAAAGTAGAAAAACATGGGCATTAGAAGAAGAGTACGAATGCTTAAAAAGAAAAAATGCAAGAGTGATTTCTTGGGGAGAGGAGAAGTATCCAGAAGCATTAAAAATGATTGAGAATCCTCCGTATGCCTTGTTTGTTAAAGGTGAATTACCAGATAGCGAGCGCTTTTTAGTTGCGATGGTAGGAGCGCGCCAGTGTAGTTCTTATGGTGCAGGAATGGCAAGAGAAATTGCACGAGAATTGGCTACAAATAAAATAGAAATTATCAGTGGTATGGCAAGAGGAATTGATGCGATTGCAGCAAGAGGTGCATTGCAAGGAGGTGGAAAATCTTATGCCGTTTTAGGATCTGGCGTTGATGTTTGCTATCCAAATGATAACAAAGGGCTTTATAAAGACTTGCAGGTAAACGGTGGAATTATTTCGGAGCAACCCATGAAAATGGAGCCATTCAGACATCATTTTCCAGCAAGAAATCGGATAATTAGTGGGCTGGCAGATATGATTTTGGTTATAGAGGCAAGAGAGAAAAGTGGTTCTCTTATTACAGCAGATATGGCACTTGAGCAAGGAAAAGAAATATATGCACTTCCAGGACCGATTACAAACACACTTAGTAAAGGCTGTAATCGCCTGATACAGCAAGGTGCAGGGGTGTTGCTTGGTGTAGATGAACTACTGCAAAATATTGTCTCAGATTATAAATATAAATTGAAAAATTTTAAAGAAAATGAAATAAAACTTGAAAGTAAAGAAAAATTGGTGTATAGTTGTGTCGATTTCTATCCCACAAATTTGGGAAGTCTTGTACAGAAAGTAGGATTACCTATTTCGGAGATGTTGAATATCCTTGTAACGCTGGAATTAAAAGGGTATATTGAGGAAATCTCTAAGAATTATTATGCAAGGTGTAGGTAAAAAAACAAATGGAGGACAGCCAATGTCACGCAATTTAGTAATTGTAGAATCACCAACAAAAGTAAAAATTATGCAGTCATGGCATCACAAGGGCATATTCGTGATTTGCCGAAGAGTCAACTAGGTGTTGATGTAGAAAATGACTACGAACCGAAGTATATCACGATACGAGGAAAAGGAACGATTCTGGCAGAACTTCGAAAAGAAGTGAAAAAGGCAGACAAAATCTTTCTCGCAACTGACCCCGACCGTGAGGGAGAGGCGATTTCGTGGCATTTGACGAAGTCACTGAAATTAGAAGACAAAAAAGTATATCGAATTGCATTTAACGAAATTACAAAGACTGCAGTAAAGGAGTCTATTAAAAATGCAAGAGAAATAGATATGGACTTAGTAGATGCACAACAAGCGAGACGAATCCTCGATAGAATTGTGGGTTATAAGATTAGTCCACTGCTTTGGGCGAAAGTAAAGCGTGGTCTTAGTGCAGGTAGAGTACAGTCTGTGGCACTTCGTATCATTGCAGATAGAGAAGAAGAAATTAATAATTTTGTTCCAGATGAGTATTGGAGTTTAGACGCAGAATTTGATGTAAAAGGTGAGAAGAAACCATTATTGGCAAAATTCTACGGAACAAGCAAAAAGAAAATGACGATTACGTCAGAAAAAGAATTAAAAGAAGTGTTGGCAGTGGTGGAAAAGGCAGACTATGCAGTAAGTGAAGTAAAGCAAGGTTCTCGTATTAAGAACCCACCAGTACCATTTACAACGAGTACATTACAACAAGAGGCATCGAAAGCACTTAATTTTGCGACTCATAAAACTATGCGTGTTGCACAGCAATTATACGAGGGAATCAATGTAAAGGGGCGAGGCTCTTTTGGACTTATTACATACCTACGTACAGACTCTATAAGAGTTTCAGATGATGCAGATAGATTGGCAAAGGAATATATTGCAGAAGCATATGGTTCACAATATGTATTAAAGACAGGAAAAGAAAAAGCGAGTAAGAAAAAGATACAAGACGCTCACGAGGCGATACGACCAACAGATATTACGATTTTGCCAGCAGCGATTAAAGAGTCACTCTCAAGAGATCAATTTCGTCTGTACCAATTAATTTGGAAACGCTTTGCTGCAAGTAGAATGGAAAAAGCAAAATATGAAACCACTTCAGTGAAGATTGCCGCAGATAAATATATATTTACAGTAGCAACATCAAAGTTAGTATTTGAGGGGTTTAAAGCAGTTTATACAGAGGCAGATGAGGAAAAGGAAAAGAACAATGTATTGCTTGGTTCTCTGAATGAGGAGTCTGTTTTGGCAAAGAAAGAATTTGTGTATCAACAGCATTTTACAGCACCACCAGCACATTATACAGAAGCCTCGCTAGTAAGAACATTAGAAGAATTGGGAATTGGACGTCCAAGTACCTATGCACCGACGATTTCTACGATTATTGCGAGAAGATATGTAGCGAAAGAAAGCAGAAGTTTATACTTGACGGAGATTGGTGAAGTTGTAAATGGCATGATGAAACAATCTTTTGAAAATATCATAGATGTTCATTTTACTGCAAATATGGAAAAATTATTAGATGATATTGCAGAGGGGCATACGAAATGGAAGCAAGTAATTGAAAACTTCTATCCAGAACTTGCAAAGGCAGTGGAAGTAGCAGAAAAAGAATTGGAAAGTGTGACGATTGCAGATGAAGTATCGGACGTGGTTTGTGAACTCTGTGGAGAAAACATGGTGATAAAATACGGACCTCATGGGAAATTTTTAGCATGTCCAGCATTTCCAGATTGTAGAAATACAAAACCTTATTTGGAAAAAGCTGGCGTAGAGTGTCCGAAATGTGGAAAAGAGGTTGTACTAAAGCGAACAAAGAAAGGGCGTATATACTTCGGGTGTGAGGATAATCCTGAATGTGATTTCATGTCATGGCAAAAACCATCTACGACGAAGTGTCCGAAATGTGACCATTATATGCTTGAAAAAGGAAAGAAAATTGTATGTCAAAATGAAAAATGTGGCTGTGCAGTAGATAAATTGATTGAAAATTAACAATCTCTGTGCTAAAATGAGTTGACGAACAATTCTGTCAGTTGTTTATACAATTATTGAGGACATCTATAGTGAAAGACAGACGATACATAGATTTGTTAGTATAACGAAAAGCGAGGGGCTTTGCATGAGTGTACAGTTATTGGATAAGACTCGAAAAATAAATAAACTTCTTCACAACAACAATACGAGTAAAGTAGTATTTGATGATATTTGTGCAGTATTAACAGATATTTTGAGTTCAAATGTTTTGGTTATCAGTAAAAAAGGAAAAGTACTTGGAATTAGTAAATGCTCATATGTTCAATCAATTACAGAGTTATTGAGTACGGAAGTAGGAGGACATATAGATCCTCTGCTCAATGAAAGAATGTTGAATATTTTATCGACAAAAGAAAATGTAAATTTGCAAACGCTAGGGTTTGAAAGAGCACCACGAAAAGGTTATCAAGCAATCGTGACACCGATTGATATTGCAGGAGAACGGTTGGGGACTTTGTTTTTGTATAAAGAGGGTGCACTGTACGAAATTGACGATATTATCTTAAGTGAATATGGTACGGCTGTTGTTGGACTGGAGATGTTGCGCTCTGTAAATGAAGAAACNGCAGAAGAGATGAGAAAAGAGCAGATTATCCAATCTGCAATTAATACGCTATCGTATTCAGAGTTAGAGGCAATGATTTATGTATTTGATGAATTAAAAGAGTCAGAGGGTGTCTTAGTAGCAAGTAAGATTGCAGATAGAGTAGGGATTACTCGCTCTGTGATTGTAAATGCACTTAGAAAGTTTGAAAGTGCTGGAGTGATTGAGTCTCGTTCATCAGGTATGAAAGGAACGTATATTAAGGTTATCAATGACTATATATTTAAGGAGTTAGAGGCACTACGAACGAAGAAAAAAAAATAAAATGAGGGTGTCAGATAAAACTGATACCCTTTTTCATATA
>JGI994J12354_10003421_pt1 | contig 14860 bp, 12 predicted proteins | sample IntmicLarv3ML3BL_FD_12354 | JGI IMG/M metagenome (IMG submission 12354)
GGTTTATGACATAGTGGAAGAAAGTGGAAGTGAGGAAATGGCTCAGTTGTTAAGATTATAATATGTTCATCTCCACATATATAAGTTATTGACAGAGAATCAATTATTAAAGGGTGGACAAAACATGGAGAAGAACAAGCACTAAATAGAGATGGAAGTGCTGGTACAAGAGGAGGGAAATAGATGAAAGAACTTTCGGATAATTCATTATTTATTTTGAAGAATTGCGTAAAGAAACGCAAACCAGCATGGTTAGCTACTGTTGAAACAATTAATAAAGTAAAACATGAGATGAAATTTTATAATGAGTTAAGAGAGAGCGTAGGCGATGATGTACATGCATCGGACACTGTGCAAGAGAAGTTGCCTTTAGCGGCTAGATTTGGTGAAAGCATTTTCTTTGCAGGGCCATCTAAGAAAAAAATTCAGAATATTGTCATAGAATTAGCAAAACGAAACGGTATTGTGATGCTGGAGGAAGAAATTTTGTTAGTAGCTAATAAATGGGAGTTGCAGCATAATGGATTCTCTGGCAGAACGGCGCAGCAGTTCATTGATGCGTTATTGAGTGAAGGGATATAAGGTGTCTGCAATGAGAACAAAGTTGCGAGAAATAAAACATATTATTGGCAAGGGGATAGTTGTAATTATGGTTTTCGCTATTCTTGCATTTGTGATTTTACGAACTCCCAATAATAAACACTTTAGTAAGGAAGTTAATGCATCAATAAAGCATTTAGTGAAACAAGTGCTTCAAGTACGACCTTATACATCTGACGGGGAAGTGTTGGAAGAAATATTCACAGAGGAGTTGTTACAAAATTTCGAGTATTACCACCCTTATTTTCTTAAAGAAGAAACGTTCTATTTGATTAGCAGAAATTATATGCAAACCTTGCATAAGGACTCTAAAGACGAATGGGTGCTTTATGTAAGGATTCATGAAGGTTGGTGGGATAGCAGCTCTTGGTTATACATTACTGTGATTCAAGATGAGGCTAACAATTACAGGGTGTCGTCTGTAGTGCGAAACAAATAGAAGATTGTGCAATAGGAGAGAAGGAAAAATGGAAAAGACGATACAAGTATTAGACGGAAATCAAGAAAAAGTCCATGAAATCGTAGAAAAACATTTTAGATATCGTGAGCAAAAAGAGAATATTTTACGAATCTGCGCGGAGATAGACGGATAGATGTATTTTATTTGAATTTGTCAATTTACAAAATTATGCAAGGGCAGGGTGCAGAAATCATTGAGAATAAGAAAGAATATTTCAAAAACTATGAGATTGATAATTATATCAACGATATCAACCAAACACATACACAAGTACTCGGTTCCTATGATGAAACAGGTACCTTGCAGGAAGTGTATGAGTATGGAGATGACCGATTAAGCTACACAACGCAACAAGAAACTTCTTGACACAAGACACCTATTTATCATAACCTAATGAGGAGTTGTTTTATTTTTACAAAGCAAAACCTTTACAATAACGAGGCTTTAGGAGTTTCTCAAACGACTAAATGAAAATGCCAAAAGAAAGGAGCCAAACATGTTATGGATTAAAGAAACAATAACGGAAGTTGTAACAAAATTAAATACTGATATATCAAAAGGCTTGACCGAAGTGGAAGTGAAGAGTCGAATTGAAAAATATGGTTTAAATGAATTTGAGGCGGAAAAGAAAGAAACACTGTTTCAAAAAATCATGCATCATGTGCTTGAAATTTCAGCGATTATCCTATTGGTTGCAGCAGGAATTGCGGCCTATACAGCCATTGTAAATGGAGAGGGCTGGGCGAAAGTTTGGGTAATACTTGGAGTAGTTGTTATCAATACATTTCTTGGTATTCGCCAAGAGGGGAAAGCAGAAGCCGCACTTGAGGCTTTGAAAAAATTAAATTCTTTTGAAGCAACGGTTATCCGTGATGGAGAAAAGAAAATTATTGACGCAGCGCATTTAGTAGTAGGCGATATTGTAGAATTAGTTGCAGGAGATATGATTTCGGCAGATGCTCGTATTATTGAGGCAAGTTCATTAGCAGTGGACGAATCGGGCTTGACGGGTGAAAGTGTGCCAGTTGAAAAGGAACAACAAGCCATTGTTGACGAACATACAGCACTTGGTGATAGACTCAACATGGTGTACTCGGGGTGTCTTGTAACAGCGGGACGTGCGACAGTTGTTATTGTCGCAACAGCAATGGAAACGGAAATGGGAAAAATAGCAAAACTTCTCAACAATACAGAAAAACTAGAAACTCCGTTACAAATTCGCTTAAAGAAACTGTCAATACAGTTGTGTGTGATTGCTCTAGTGGCTGGTGCATTGATTTTTGGGATTGGTGTAATTGCTCACAACGAATCAATTCTAGATATGTTACTGGTAGCGGTAGCATTAGGAGTGGCGGCAGTGCCAGAGGCGTTGCCAATTATTGTAACGATGATTTTTGCGCATGGCTTGCATAATATGGTTGTGAAAAATACCATTATCAAACAGATTCCAGCCGTTGAAACAGTTGGAAACACCTCTGTTATTTGCTCAGATAAAACAGGCACATTGACGATGAACAAGATGCGCATTCAACGTGTTTGGCATGTAGAACATGAACCAAAAGCAGTAGAGGAAGATTTTAATGACGATAAAATGCAAATGCTTGCATATCTAGGAGCCTGTACTAATGCAATCATCAATATTGTTGAGGGAAAAGAGGTTATTGTTGGAGACCCAACAGAGGCGGCCATTGTTCGCTTAATGCATGACAAAGGGCTAACGCGTGCAATGCTAGATGAACAATACCCACGTGTGCATGAGATTCCTTTTGATTCAGGGCGTAAGCTAATGACAACGATTCATAAGAGTGCAGATGGTTATTTGCAAATCACAAAAGGGGCGTTTGACCGTCTGCCAGTTGGAAAAGATAGCGGGTTTACGACAAAGGCTTGTAATGTTCATGATTCATTTGCAGAGAAAGCACTTCGTGTTATCACTGTAGGTATTCGTCTATGGGCTGAGATGCCAGAAGATTTATCGCCAGAAAATTTAGAGCAGGACCTGACATTTGTTGGTATGATTGGAATGATTGACCCACCAAGACCAGAGAGCAAAGAGGCTGTGCGTGTTGCGAAAGAAGCAGGTATCAAAACTGTTATGATTACGGGAGACCACATTTTGACGGCAAAAGCGATTGCGGAAGAAATTGGCATTTTCAAAGAGGGTGATACAGCCTTGAGTGGTATTGAACTAGAGGCAATGAGTGAAGAAATACTGCGTGCCAATGTTCGTGATATTTCTGTATATGCACGTGTGAGTCCAGAAGATAAGATACGCATTGTGCAAGCGTGGCAATCTCTAGGTGAAGTTATCACAATGACAGGCGATGGTGTGAATGACGCACCAGCATTAAAGGCGGCAGACGTTGGAGCAGCAATGGGAATTACAGGGACAGATGTATCAAAAAATGCAGCAGATATGGTGATTACAGATGATAATTTTGCAACGATTGTTGATGCAGTAGCAGAGGGGCGAACTTCCTACGGCAACATTCGTAAAACTGTTTCGTTCCTACTAAGTGTGAATTTTGCACAGATTTTCATTATGTTAGTTGGCGTTATTTTAGGGTGGGGACCACCTGTTGTGGCGTTACAGTTATTATTTATCAACGTTGTAAGTGATGGTATTCCAGGATTATTCATTAGCCAAGAAAAGGCATCTGCAGACATCATGAAACGCAAGCCAATAAGTAAGGACGCAGGACTTTTTACAGGTGGCTTAGGAGTAACGATTGCATTTCGAGGTTCACTATTTGTTATTTTAACATTGGTAGCATTTTGGATTGGAACGAATGTTCAAGTAAGTGATGTGATTGCGCCAAGTTATGCAGTAGGTGTATCTATGGCATTTGTTGTATTGTCATGGGCGTCTGTAATTAATATTTTTAATGTACGTAGTGAACAGTCTATTTTCAAGATTGGTTTTTTATCAAATAAACACATTTTCTTTAGTGCAGTTGGCTCTATATTAGTGACGTTAGCGGTTGCAACCATTGCACCATTGATGAATATTTTTGCAGTNGTTCCACTTAGTGGCACACATTGGNTTCTCGTGGTTGGATTAGCTGCTACACAGTTGGTTGCNGTTGAATTAGTCAAAGCAATCAAAAACAAGTCGCATTAAACAGACAATAGAAAGTAAGTGCATTAAACGGAGAATAGAACGCAAGTCGCATTAAACAAACAATAGAAAGTAAGTCATATTAAACAGCTAACTTAGAGAGTGTGTTTGTATTCTGTTGGGCGCATTCCTACCACTTTTTTGAAAATTTTATAAAAATGAGTTTCATACTCATAACCCAAATAGGCAGAGATTTCCCGAAAGGAAAAATCTGTCTTTTTTATGAGTTCACAAGCCTTTTTGATTTTTTGTTTATCGAGATATTGTTTTGGAGATAGACCACATTCATTTTTAAAAGAGCGATAAAGAGCAGAGGGCGAGATGTCGTGTTCGCTGGCAAGAAAATCAACGCTGATGGGTGAACGAATATTATGTTTAATATAACGAGTTGCACGTTCAAAATGTGTGAGTGGAATTTGTGATGTCTTTAAAGAATGAATACGCGTATTATCCACTAAAGTTCCAAGTAGAATATAAAGGTTGCCAATTAAAGTAATGTTAGAAATGCTTGGTGTTCGAACATTGCTATAAATATTCATAATAGAAGATTCAATCACTTCATTTTGAGGATAATCAAAAATGAGGTTACATTCGTCCAAATGTGCAGATTTTAGGTATCGCTCCACATGCTCGCCATTAAAACCAACCCAGCAAAGGTGCCATGGGTCGGCTATGTCAGAAAGATGCATGATAGTAGAGCCAGGCGTAATGAGAAAGCCCTGCTTAGCAACTAAAGAATACTTTTTGCCATTGGCGAAAAAACTACCTTTTCCAGAAATAATATAGTGTATTAGGTAATAATCTCTAGTTTCCCAGCCATAGGTGTAAGCAGGTGGGCATTGTGAAAAGCCAACATTATGGATATGAGCGCCATCAGCAGGGTCAATGCGTTCGGGTTCTAAAAAATAATCATATTTTTGCATGATAAGACTCCTAAATTCAATATAATTTTTTATTATAGAGGTGGAGAGATAGAGGCGCAAGGGAATGCAAGAAACGTATAGTTATAAGAACGTTTTTTCTATAGTACATTATGTGTGAAATGACTATAATGGTGATATAAACAGCAAGTAAACTTGTGAAAAACAACTATGGCCGTAGTTACACAAAATGTAAAGGAGTATGGGATTTATGAAAAAGTATAATAAATATATTGCGAGTATTTTGGTAGTTACACTAAGCATTTTACTACTTGCGGGGTGTGGTACAAATCAAGAAGCAGGTACAGGAGGTGGAACACAAGGTAAAGGAACAGAGTTGACATTTATAATTTGGGATACCAATCAAGCGCAAGGTATGCAAGATATGATAGACGCTTATAAAGAGATAGAACCAGATGTAACTGTGAAATTAGAAGTGGTTCCTTGGGACGAATATTGGATGAAATTGCAAGCATCTGCAACAGGTGGCAATATGCCAGACATTTTCTGGATGCACCCAGAGATGGTATATGTGTATACAGAGGGTGAGGCCCTTATGGATATGTCTACATTGATTCCAGAATCAGATATTGATTTGGGAAATTATCCAGAATTTATTGGTGCTGGATTTAACATTGATGGAGGACAATACGCAATACCAAAGGATTATAGTACTTTAGCACTTTGGTACAACAAAGATTTATTTGACGCAGCAGGTGTTAGCTACCCAGATGATACATGGACATGGGAAGATTGGTACAATGCAGCAGGTGAGTTGACCAATTCAGATGAAGATGTATATGGTTCTATTGCGCAAGCTAACAGCCAAGATTATTACTACAATTTAGTTTGGTCAAATGGTGGTGATATTGTCAATGCAGAAGAAACAAAAAGTCTATATGGTGAACAAAACGTGATTGATGCTTTGGAATTTGGCTACTCATTTATTGAGTCAGGTTATGCGCCAACAACTGCAGACTTAACAAATACAACTGCTTATCAACGTTTTGAATCAGGAAAAGTAGCAATGATATTAGCAGGTAGCTGGTATGCGATTCAATTCTTGGACGTAGATGGTTTAAACATTGACGTAGCACCGATACCACTTAACAAAGAGGGTGGAACAAGAGGAACTGCATGTGGTGGTATGGGATATTCAATCGCAGCAAACACAAAATATCCAGATGCAGCATGGGGCTTTGTAGAATATTTAGGTAGCTATGAGGCAAATGTTATTCAAGCACAATCAGGCGCAGCTATTTCAGCTTTTGAGGGTTCTGGTGAAGAATGGACAAAAGGCTTTCCACAGATAAATGCACAGGTCTTTGTAGATGCAGCAGAATATGGTTTTTCTACACAGTATGTTCCATCAAGAGCAGAGTGGAGAATGATAGAAGAGGATTGGATGTCACAAGTATTTGATGGCACAGTGCCTGTTGCAGAGGGAGCTACAAGAGCAGCAGAAGAAATACAGCTTGTTTTAGATGAATATAACGCAAATAGATAAATAAGACTGGGAGAAAGCACAGATAATGCAGAGAAATTGTGTTATCTGTGTTTTTAATATAATACGAGACGAAATAAGGAAAGGAGCCTGCATGAAAAAAGTGAAAATAGGAAAGCGAGAAATGAAAAATTGGGCGTGGGCATATGCGCTCATAGCACCAACAGTACTGCTGATTATTATATTAAATGTTTGGCCAATTATACAAACAGTTTGGTATAGCTTTCAAAATGCAAAGGGAATGAAAGCACCAAGTTTTGTGGGGTTGTCAAATTATGTGCAGATAGTCCAAGATGAAAGTGTATGGAGAGCTTTGAAAAATTCAGCGTTCTATGCAATATGCACCGTTCCGATAGGAGTAGCGATTTCTTTGATTACAGCAGTATTTTTGAACACTTCAATTCGAGCAAAAGGTTTTTTTCGAGTTTTATACTTTTTGCCAGTTATATCGGCACCAGCAGCAATAACAATGGTTTGGAGATGGTTGTTTAACTCGGAGTATGGCATTGTTAATTTTGTGCTTGGAAAAATGGGAATACAAGGGCCAAACTGGATTGGAGAGGGAAAATATCTAATGTTTGTAGTCATGATTATAGGGATATGGACAATGATTGGTTACAATATGGTTATTTTACTGGCGGGCTTACAGTCTATTCCACGAAGCTATTATGAGGCGTCTGAAATAGATGGGGCAGGGGCTATAAGAAAATTTTGGAATATCACCGTACCACTTGTAACGCCTACATTGTTTTTTGTTGTTTTAACGAGCATGATTAGTGCACTTCAAGTATTTGATATTGTATTTATGATGCTTGGGCGAGATAATCCAGCAAAACGTACTTCAGAAACCTTAGTATACTTGTTCTATGAACGCACTTTTGTACAATACAATCAAGGTTATGGCTCAGCAATCGCTGTACTTATACTGATTATCATTTTAATATTGACGGCAGTTCAATTCAAATTACAGAAAAAATGGGTTCATTATCAATAGGAGGGAAGTACATTGAAACAAAAGAGCAAAAGTAATTGGATTATATATATTTTGTTGATTATGGGAAGCTTTTTGATGATTTTCCCATTTATATGGAGTTTTCTGACGTCCTTTAAGACGTTGCAAGAATCATTGGTAGTGCCACCCACTATTTTGCCAGAAAATTGGGGCTTTGAGAATTATACAGCAGTTTGGGAGAAGTTGCCGTTTGAAAAATTCTTTATCAATACAGCAATTATGATTATTGCAAGAGTTGCATTTGCACTCATATTTAGTGCAATGGCAGCGTATGCATTTGCACGCTTAAAGTTTCCAGGAAGAAATTTCTTGTTTTTGTTGGTACTAATACCGATGATGATACCGTCGCAAATTTTTACACTGCCACAGTATTTGCTTATATCAAAATTAGGGTGGACAGATACGATAAAGGCTCTTGTGGTACCAGGAATTGCAAGTACATTTGGCACATTTTTACTTAGGCAGTTTTTTATGGGAATACCAGATGATTTGGAAGAGGCAGCAGTGTTGGACGGAGCAAATACAGGACAAATATTTGTAAGAATCATGTTACCTCTAGCAAAAACAGGTATGGTATCTGTTGGAATATTCACGGCATTATTTGCATATAAAGATTTGATGTGGCCGCTTATCGTCAATACATCGGCTGATAAAATGCCACTCTCAGCAGGCTTGTCATATTTGCAAGGACAATTTTTAACTCATTATCCACAGCTTATGGCAGGGTCGATTATCGCAATTATTCCTATGATTATTCTATTTATTATATTCCAAAAGAAATTTGTAGAGGGAATTGCAACAACTGGAACAAAAGGTTAAAGAAAAGACGAGGTGAAGAAATGTCGATACGTGTGTACAAGAAAACGATTTTCTTGTTAAATATGAAATCTAGCTCTTATGCATTTGATTTTGATGCCGAGAGAGGAATACGAAATTTATATTGGGGAAAGAAAATCGAAAAAATTGAAGATTTTGAAGAGCTACACGAAGAAAGAAACGCAGAAGATATGCGCTATCTCGATTATACAAAGAGCGAATACAGTTTTTTTGGAGGAATGCGATTCAATGAAACAGCAATAAAGGTGGAGTTTGCAGATGGAACAAAAGATGTCCGATATGAAATGAAAGGATATGAGATTGAAGAAAATGAATTGCGTATATTTTTAAATGATATTCACTATGCATTAGAAATTGTACTCCATTATCAAGTATTGGAAGAGATAGATATTTTGAAACGTCATGTGAGCATTTCGAATTATAATAAAGAGCCAGTAATCTTGGAAAGAGCGTATTCGGCACAGTTTGCGATAGAAGAGAGCGTTTTAAAAAGCATTAATTATAATGGAAATTGGGGAGCTGAATTTCGAAAGACAGAAGAAGTNGTNGCTGGTGGGAAAAAGATATATGAAAGTCTACGAGGAAGTACTTCTCATGTGGCAAACCCTGTTTTTATTTTGCATGATCAAGCAAATGAGGAAAAGGGCAATGTCTATTTTGGAATGCTGGAATATTCGGGCAATTTCAAAATTGTAATTGAGGACACACCTTATTCACATTACAATGTTTTGATGGGAATTAGTGATACAGACTTTGTGTGGAAATTGCAAGAGGGCGAAACGTTTGAGACACCAGCAGTATATGCAGGTTTTAGTGCAGAGGGATTTTCGGGTATGACACACAGTGCGCATAAACTTGCATTAGAGCATATCATGCCGAAGTTCTATGCGAAGAAACCATTAAAAGTTTTGTATAATTCTTGGTATGCGACCCTATTTGATGTGCAATGCGAAGAACAAAAGAGATTGGCGAAAAAAGCAGCAGAGATAGGTGTTGAACTTTTTGTGGTAGATGATGGTTGGTTTGGGAAACGCACAGACGATACAAAATCTTTGGGTGATTGGTTTGTTGATGAAGAAAAATTTCCGAATGGATTGCAAGAGTTGATTGTCTATGTGAAAGAGTTGGGCATGGACTTTGGGCTTTGGATTGAACCAGAAATGGTGAATCCAGATAGTGATTTGTATCGCAAACACCCAGAGTGGGTGTATTCGTACAAGAATAGAGAAATTTTGCAGGGAAGAAATCAATATACGCTGAATTTGACAAGAGAAGATGTTGTAGAGTTTATGATAGAGGCAATGGACAAATTGCTGAATCAATATGATATTTCTTATATTAAGTGGGATATGAATCGCTTGATAGCAGAAACTGGTGGAGTAAATGACGATAGTATCTCGCAAAAAAGTGTATGGGTCAAACACACACAAAATTTGTATCGTGTGATAGAGGAAGTACGAAAAAGATATCCAAATGTTGAATTTGAAGCTTGTGCAGCAGGTGGTGGACGTGTGGACTTTGGGGCAATGAAATATTTTGATGAATATTGGCCAAGTGATAACACAGACCCATTCGACCGGTTGTCTATTCAAGAAAACTATAGTTTTTTATATCCGATTAAGTACATGCGAGCATGGGTTGGGGATACCCTTGACCATTACACAAGAAGAAGTACAATTCCACTTGAGTTTGCGTTGCATACATCTATGTGTGGTGCATTGGGAATTGGAAATAATTTGGATAAACTTACAGAAAATGAACTAAAACAAATTCAAACTGCCATTGGTAAATACAAAGAATTAAGAGAGTGTATTCAGTTTGGAATATTATATCGCTTAAAAAGCATGGAGAAAGATGAAATACATGCAGTGCAGTATGTAAAAGATACACGAAGTGTTGTGTTTGCTTTTTTAACACAAGGAAAATATGGAAAAGATTTTTATTTTCTAAAACTAAAAGGGTTGCAGAGGGAAGTGGCATATCGTGTTTGTATAGATGATACAACATTTGTAAGACATGGTGATTTTCTAATGAATAAAGGGCTGGAATTGCGATTAAAAGGCGATTACGATAGTTGTTTGATTGAAATTGAAGAAAACATATGAAACATTTAACAGAATAATTTGTAAAGACAGAACATGTAAAATATTTAACAGAATAATTTGTAAAGACAGAATTTGATAAGATGTACGGAAAGTACGCTACAAGGAGATGTAAAGATGGAAATGGTAAAGATTTGGGAAGAAAAGGTAATGATTCCAACATATGAAATTGGCGAAGCAGATAAAAACCCTATGTTCCTAGAGAAACGAGTTTATCAAGGAAGTTCGGGGAAAGTGTACCCTTATCCAACAACAGAAAAGATTAGCAGAGAGAAAAAAGACAAGGAATACAAGGCGCTTTATCTTGAAAATCAATATTTGAAAGTGATGGTTTTACCAGAACTTGGTGGACGTATTCATCGTGCTTATGATAAAACTAACGACTATGATTTTGTATACTATAATCACGTAATCAAACCAGCTTTAGTGGGTTTGGTAGGCCCTTGGATATCGGGTGGGATTGAATTTAACTGGCCTCAACATCACCGTCCGACAACTTTTTTGCCAGTAGATTATAAAGTGTGTGAAAACGAAGATGGCAGTAAAACAGTATTTGTTCATGATGTAGATCAAATGTATGGAACAAAGGGAATCGCAGGGTTTACATTACACCCAGACAAAGCATATATTGAAATTAGCGGACAACTTTATAATCGAACGGCATTGCCACAGACATTTTTATGGTGGGCGAATCCAGCAGTCGCAGCAAATGATTATACAAAGTCTATTTTTCCACCAGATGTGCACTGTGTGATGGATCATGGCAAACGTGATGTGTCAAAGTTCCCAGTGGCAACAGGTGTATATTACAAGCATGATTATAGTGAGGGTGTGGATATTTCGAGATATAAGAATATTCCAGTGCCTACGTCTTATATGGCTGAAAAATCAGAATATGACTTTGTAGGAGGATACGATTATCGAAAAGAGGCGGGCATTCTTCACGTAGCAGATCATCATATTTCGCCAGGTAAAAAGCAATGGACTTGGGGGTGCGGTGAATTTGGACAAGCATGGGATAGAAACCTTACAGAAGAAGATGGTCCTTATATTGAGCTTATGACTGGGGTTTATACAGACAATCAACCAGATTTTACGTGGTTAAAGCCATTTGAAGAAAAAACATTCAAGCAATATTTTATGCCGTATAAAGCAGTGGGAGCTGTGAAAAATGCGACGATTAACGCAATGGTGAATTTAGAAGTCCAAGAAAAGGGCGTGTATATCTGTGCATATGCTACGCAAGTATATGAACAAGCAAATATAATTTTGACATATAAAGGCGAGGTTATACAAGAAGAGGCGGTGAAAATATCTCCAACGGATATCTACGAAACAAGTGTATTTATGCAAGTTGAAAAAGAAAGTGACCTTGTGATTCGAGTAGAGGCAGAAAATAAAATACTGGTTGAATATGCACCAAAAGAACAAGGTATACCAGAGGTGGCAGAGCCAGCAAAAGCTGCAAAACAGCCAGAAGAAATCATGAGTAATGAAGAATTATTTTTGACAGGACAGCACATTGAACAATATCGTCATGCAACATATTTACCAGACCCTTATTACAAAGAGGGGCTGAAAAGAGATGTGGGTGACTCGAGAATTAACAATGCGTACGGTATGTTGTCTATGCGAAGAGGAGATTTTACAAAGGCGAAGAAACATTTTCAAACGGCGATTGCGCGCCTCATCAATATGAACCCAAACCCTTATAATAGTGAGGCGTACTACAATCTAGGTGTAGTGCTATTTTACATGCAAAAATATGATGAGGCATATGATGCATTTTATAAGGCAACATGGACGAATGAGCAACAAGAAATGTCATTTTACTACTTGGCTGTAATTTCAGTGAGGAACGGGGAGTATGAATTGGCTCTTGAATTTATTGAAAAAGCATTGGTAAAAAATGCGCATAATATCAAGGCGCGTGGCTTGAAAGTGATTATCTTGAGAAAACTTGGAAGAACGGCAGAGGCAAAGAGTGCAATAGTTGAAAATTTACAAGTAGATAAATTCGACTTTTTGTCTATATTTGAGGGCAGGTTGCTAAGTAACGAAGTGAATGAAAGCAAAGTATTTGTGCAAGAAGTGAATGCAAATAAAAGTGAAGAAAGCAAAAGTGAAGAAACAGAAGAAGCCATGCAAGGAAGTGATGTGGAAGAATTGAATGGTTTCATGCGTAATTTCCATGAAAATTATTTGATGATAGCGAGAGATTATGGAGATAGTGGTTGCTACAAAGAGGCAGTTGCTATTCTTGATGAATGTACAGAGCAAAAACCAATGTTGCATTACTACAAGGGGTATTACTATGCAAAAATAGGTGAAAATGATAAGGCAATCAATGCATATAAAGTAGCCGAGACGTGTGATCCTGCATATTGTTTTCCGAATAAATTAGAGGATATTGCAGTGCTAAGAAATGCTATTTTGCAAAATCCCAAAGGAGCGAAAGCATATTATTATCTTGGGAATTTGTATTATGATAAGTTACAGTTTGAACAATCTGTAGAGTTGTGGGAACAATCAGAAAGGTTAGATGGAGAGTTTGCAACATTACTACGTAATCTGGCGCTAGCATATTATAATAAGTGTGGCAAGCCTGAGAAAGCAAGTGAAAAATTAGAAAAAGCGTTTATACTCAACACAAAAGACGCTAGAATATTCTTGGAACTGGACCAATTACATAAGAAAATGGGCATGTCTTTAGAGGAACGTTTGAAAAACTACAAGGCAAATGAAAATCTGATTTGTGAACGTGATGATATTTATATTGAATATGTGACAATTCTAAACTCTCTAAAAAAGCATGAAAAAGCATATAATGCGATTATGCAGTATGAATTTCGAGCATGGGAGGGTGCAGAGGGCAAAATTCCAACGCAGTATAAGGTGGCTCTCATTGAGTTGGCAAAAGAGGCAATCAAGAAAAAGCAATACAAAGAGGCAAAGGAGTTCATAGAAAAAGCCTTAGTTTATCCAGATAATTTAGGTGAGGGTAGGCTAGAGGGTACAAAGGATAATCATTTGTATTATACACTTGGAACTGTACTTGAAAAATTAGGCAATGACGCAGAAGCGAAAATATGCTATGAAAAGGCTACTCTTGGTGAGATGGAACCAGCAGGCATGATGTTCTACAATGACCAACCAGCAGATATGATACTGTATCAAGGACTGGCAAAGTATAAGCTTGGAAATAAAGCAGAGGGCAATACGCGATTTTATAAGTTGATAGATTATGGAGAAACGCATTTTCGTGATGAAATCACGATTGATTACTTTGCAGTATCTCTACCAGATTTCTTGATTTTTGAAGAGAATTTAACGAAACGAAATCAAGCACATTGCTATTACTTGATGGGGCTTGGAAAATTGGGCTTGGGAAGAGTGGAAGAGGCAAGCGAAGATTTTGAAAAGGTTTTGACGTTGGATAGTAATCACCAAAACGGTATTTTGTACTTGAAAATGTTGCAAGATATGTGTTCGGGAGAGATGAAGCTATGAGAAAACTCCAAAGTATTACAAAAGAAAATTTCAAACAATTTGGAACAGTGCTTGAATTTCCAGCCGATAGTAAAGAAACATTTTTAATTTTGGAAACAGAGGCAATAAATGGGTGGCGTCTGGCAGTGTTTCGCTATACAAATAAGGAAATCTTGGAACTGGAATGTCACCCTGCGTCAAAGGAGAGTTTTGAACCCCTTAGTGGGATTACAGTGTTGGTGGTCGCAACACATGAAACACCGAATGAATATCAAGCATTTGTGTTAGATAAACCAGTTTGTCTAGGAAAGGGAATTTGGCATCAAGTGCTGTCACTGACGGAAGAGGCACAGGTGAAAATTACAGAAAATTTGGAAGTGGAGTCGGTTTTTTATCAACTAGAGAAAGAGATTGTGGTTCGGGTTGGGGGAGAATGAAAGAAAGATGAATATAAGAGAAAGAAAAACCTACAAGAGGTGGAAACAGCGGGAGAAATGTAAACAAGATGTTTACAATGAGAAGTGGAAGTATAAATCAAACAGTATAGAAGATAAAAACAAAGAAATAGTACAAAAATATATTTTAGTGTAGAGGCGAAAAAAGCTAATGATTTATGTGGTGTGGGGGGAGACGAGAGTGCATAAAAAGAGTTGGTTGTCCGCGAAAGTGGACATACAGTTGGTTCGGGGCGTGTTGCATCAATTCTTGACTAATTTAAAATTTGTTACCGTAACCCCCGAAAGCCCCTGCTTTCGGGGGGGGGGCAATGTGTGGGAAAGTTGAAATTTTAAATAGAAAAATGTTGCGAAAAAGTCAAG